>Ga0247727_10005291_pt1 | contig 26414 bp, 25 predicted proteins | sample WisWelCaveWW1625_FD_202498 | JGI IMG/M metagenome (GOLD analysis project Ga0247727, IMG submission 202498) | Biofilm microbial communities from Wishing Well Cave, Virginia, United States - WW16-25 | ecosystem: Environmental > Aquatic > Deep subsurface > Groundwater > Cave microbial mat | place...
GCGTCTTCGCGGATGCTCCTCAGACCGGTTGCGACGCGGATCGCGTCCTCGAAGTAGAGACTGGCTTTCTTCTCGTCCGCTTCGTTCGCGCCCTGCCGCAACAGCGATTCGGCCAGCAGCCCCAGCATCTCCGGGTTCTTGTGATCGGCGGCCAATCCGAAACGCAACGCGGCGATGGCGTCGTTGAGCCTGCCGTTTCTGAAATGCTGCACGCCGAGGTAATACCAGGAATCCGAGTCTTTCGGATCGAGCTTGACCGCTTTCTGGAAAGATTCCGCAGCCTCTTCGGCCCGGTTGAGATTGGCGTAAGCCACGCCGAGCATATAAAAATTGGCCGCGACGTTCATCTGCACTCTGACCAGCGTCTCGAAGTAGGGGAGCGCCTTCTCGTAATTTTTGAGCGAGACGTGAGCCTGGCCCAGCGCGCGGTAAAGATCGGGATCGTTGCGGCCTTCTTTGCGTTTGAGCGCGAGGGCTTTTTCCAGAGGCTCGACCGCCGGTTGATATTCCTTGAGCTGGTAATAAGCCAGCCCGACGAATTTCCAACTGTCGGAATGATCGGGATATTCGGCCAGGACTTTCCGGAACTCGGCGATCGCTTCGCGGAACTGCCCCTGTTTGTAGAGCGAGACGGCCTTCTCCCAATCGAAGCTCGCAGCCCGCGCTCCGGCGAAGGTCGCGGCTGAAATCAGAACCAGCAGAGCGGAAACGGTGAAAATCTTTCTCATTGCCCCTTCTCCTTATTTCAGTGACAACGCAGCTCAAAACGAAGATGAGATGCACTGGCGTTAGAACGCTTCGCATCGCGCCGAGTTGCATTGTGAGGTTCGTTGATTCGAGAAAGTTGTCAGGAGGCAGGGCTATGTTAGCCGAATCATCGAGCCTTTTCCACGAGGCTCGACTCTGCGCCCGATTCAAAATGGAAAAGCCCGAACCTCGACGTCGCGGGTTCGGGCTTTGGGTTTGAACCGAAGGTTGAACTTCAGTTCTGTCCTTTTTTCGCCGCCATTCGCCGCCGCGCCAGCATCGCGCCGATGCCCAGGCTCAGCAGGACGAGCGTGCCCGGCTCCGGAATCTCATCGGGCGGCGGAGTGGGAGATGCTGTCGGGGAGACGCTCGGCGAGGCGATGGGGCTTGGAGGAATGATGATGGTCGGCGTCGGTTGCGGTTGTGAATCGCGGCCGGGGCGGCACAGGATGGCGCACAAAATTCCTCCGGCGACAATCGGCGGAACGATCCACCACAGCCGCGGGCCGGGTTCGCGGAAGGCGGCGGGCGTGACCGGCTCGACGCAATTCTCGTCGCACAGAATGCCGGGGCCGTAACGGACTATGCGTCCATCGGGCAAGCGCACGAATTCGGGATGATTCGGACTTTCCTGGGCGGCCCCGGCCTGCGATTGAGACGGCTGCGATGATTGGGACGATTGGCCTTGCCCCTGATTGTTCTGCTGCTGGTTTTGATCTTTCGAGCGAACGACGGCGGGCGAGCTTGCCGTTGCGCCGCTCGCCTGATTCTGTTGCAGTTGCTGATAGGTGACGGAATCGGCCAGAACGCCCTGCGCCAGCAGGCAGCAGATCAGCGTGGCTGCGCCGATTCGCCGAAAGGCCGGGTGAGACTTTTGAAAAATCTTTCTGCGTAAAGCAGTGACTGAAATCAGAACTGGGTCCGACATATTTGCTCTTTCTGTTTCGGGACGCTTTTGGGGGTGATCAGGGTAGACCTTTGTCTGCGTCCACAGCGAACCGGGATGGGGGAACGAGGATGGTCCCGGTTCAAAAATCCTGGCCCGCCGGTTCAGACAACATCACGGGGCAGGAACAGATTCTTTTTGTCGTCTCAGGCCTGATTGTCGAGTCTTGCGAATTGAGTCTTTCTGACGACCCAATCGTGGATTTAACCACTTGAGAAACTGCATTATACGAGCAAGCTTATGTGTTGACAAACGTAAAGTTACCAATTCCAGCTGAGGTGGAGATGGGCGCCACACGATCCGTTATGCTTCTTCCCTCATCCCGGCGGACGCCCGGCAGACGTAACAATCGGGCCGGGCATTGTGGATGTTCGTTTGCCTTTCATACTCCCGGCTGATGGTTGCGATGAATCGTTCGACGCGACCTGATGCGACCAGATTGACCGTGCAGCCGCCGAAGCCGCCGCCGGTCATTCGCGCGCCGAAGACTCCGTCGCATTGCGAAGCGATGGCGACCAGCAGGTCAAGCTCGCGGCAGCTCACTTCGTAATCTTCGCGCAGACTTTCGTGCGACGCGTACATCAGCCTGCCGAATTGGGTCAGATCGTTGCGTTCCAGAGCCTCAACTGCCGCGAGCGTTCGGGCGTTTTCGGCGATCACGTGGTGGCATCGGCGGCGGATGGTTTCCGGCAGGGAATCGGCCTGAAGATCGAACTCTTCAAGTGTGACATCGCGCAATGCCTGAATGCCCGGCAGGTGCGCTGCGAGTCTTCCGACGCCCTCTTCACATTCAGTGCGACGCTGGTTGTATTCGCCCGACGGCAGGTCGTGTTTGACCATCGAGTTGCAGACGACGATGCGGGCATCGCTCAAGTCAATCGGCGCGGCGCGGTATTCGAGGCTGCGGCAATCAATCAGCAGCGCGTGGTTTTCAATGCCCAGGCACGCGATGTACTGATCCATAATGCCGCATTGCGTTCCGGCGAATTCCTGCTCAGCGCGCTGGCAGGCCAGAGCGAGGTCAACCGGATCAACCGGCTGCTCCGAAATCTTCAGCAGCGCGAAGCCGACCGCGACTTCGAGCGCGGCTGACGAGCCTAGCCCCGCGCCAATCGGCCCATCGCCGGCAATCATCAAATCAACGCCGCGCAGATCGAACTCATCGCGGAGCAGGCAGGCCGCGACGCCGCGCACGTGATTCGCCCAATCGTCGGCAGGCAGCAAATCTGCGCTCATCTCGAATTCGATCTGAGGGTCGAATCCGCTCGAAACACAACGAATGCGCCGGTCATCGCGCGCCGCGGCCGCCACAAACGTCCGCCGGTCAATCGCCATCGGCAGCACGAAGCCGTCGTTGTAATCGGTGTGCTCGCCGATCAGGTTGACGCGACCCGGAGCGGAGAAGATTCGCGGCTCGCGCCCGGAGTCCGGCCCGAAGAGCCGATGGAAACGAGTTTGAAGCTCATTCAGTTTTATCGTCATCTCAAGCTCCCGGCGTTTGAAACCACTCGGCGATCATCTCGCGCAGCTTCGTCCCTTCGAATCGCCCGCGCAGCGCGTCAATCACTTCCAGACGCGCGCGTCCCTGCCGCTCGTAAACGCCCATCCAGTAGGGCAGATGGAAACTCTCGACCATCCGCCCGTTCATCCGCCATCGGCTCAGCTTGAAAAACCCCCGCATAAACGACATTCGCATCATCTTCTCTTCGAGCTGGTTGATCGCTTCCTGCTCGCTGAGCTGCGCAGGCGCGAACCGCGCGGTCTCGATTTGCATAAGCTGGCTGTCCACCGGCAGGTCATCGAATCGGTAAGGGTCGAGCCTGCCCGTGACCGCATCAATCGCCAGCCACAACTCAGAAGTTTTTCGCCCGCTTTCCGTCTCCACGCGGAAGAGGTGATAAGGCAGATAAAAATCCAGCATCAGTTTCAAGCTGCCGTATCTCAGCTCGCGGAGCGGCGACTGGCACATCCCGGTCGCCCGCTCGCGTGTGATGTTGGGTTTGAGGCTGGTGATGAGCATCCGGCGTCAGGCGAAATAAATCCACAGCGAGATCATCGTCACGATCAGCAAAGCTGCGAACGCGAGGTTGATGCGCCGCTGTCCGGGCGTCTCCTCTTCGGCGGGAGCCTGCAGGACGCTGGCCGATTCGACTTCCGCCATCGAAATCTTCTCGGCGATGGTTTGGAAAGTCAGCCCGTTGACCTTCTCCGCTTCAGGCGCAGGCGTAAGCAGGCTCACCACAACCAGGACGGCCACGCAGACGACGAACATCAGCGCGGCGAGGTGCAGGAAATTCATCCCGACGTAAAAGCCCAGGAAGCCCGAAGGCGGCGTCTTGCCATAAAAGACTTCGAGGATGAACCGCACCGCGCCGAGCAGGAAGCCAACCAGCAGCGAAACAATCGCCCCCTGCCCGTTGATGCGTTTCCAGCCCACGCCGAGCAGAAACACCGCGGCAATGGGCGGCGAGATGTAAGCCTGGACGCTCTGCAGGTAAAGGTAAAGCTCATTGCTGATGCGGCTCATAAACGGAATCCAGAGCAAGCCCAGGATCACGATAATCGTCGTTGCCACGCGCCCGACGTTGACCAATTGCTTCTCAGACGCTTCGGGGCGAATCTGTTTGTAAAAGTCCATCGTGAAGATGGTCGAGCTGGAATTGAAGACGGCGCTCAGGCTCGACATCAGCGCCGCCAGCATCGCCGCGACCATCAGCCCCTGCAATCCGACGGGCATCAACCGGGACACCAGAGTCGGAAACGCCGAGTTTGAATCGGCAGCCATCTCGGCCGGGTAAAGCGCGCGCGCAATCATCCCCGGCACGACCAGCATAAACACGGGCAGGATTTTCAAAAATCCCGCGACCACCGTTCCGCCTTTCGCGTGGCCGATGTCTTTGGCCGACAAGACCCGCTGCACGATCACCTGGTCGGTGCACCAGTACCAGATGCCCAGGATCGGCGCGCCGAAGAAGATGCCGGTCCACGGAAAATCCTTGTCCGTCGTGGGTTTCATCATATGAAAGAAATCCGCCGGAACAGCCGCTTCCAATCCCGACCATCCGCCGACTCGGTCCAATCCGATGAACATCAAGACCAACGCGCCGGCCACGAGAATCACCGTCTGAATCACTTCGGTGTAGATCACCGCCGCCAGCCCGCCGGCGACAGTATAAATGCCGGTTGCGATGACCAGCGCCAACGAGCTTTGCCACATACTCCATCCGAGCACGGCTTTCAGCACAATCGCTCCGGCAAAGATGGCGACGGCGATCTTGGTGAAGATGTAAGCGATGATTGAAATGCTGGCGAGGTAAGCGCGGCACGCGCCGTTGTAACGCCGCTCGAGAAACTCCGGCATCGTGTAGACATTCGAGCGCAGGTAGAACGGCACGAAGACCCAGCCCAGGATCAGCACGATGACCGCAGCCAGCCACTCGAAGTGGCCCACGGCCAGGCCCGAAGCCGCGCCCGTGCCCGCCAGGCCGATGAAATGCTCGCTGCCGATGTTGGCTGAAAAGAGCGAAGCGCCGATGGCCCACCAACCCACGTCGCGGCTGGCGAGGAAGTAATCGGTCGTCGTGCGCTCGCGGCGCGCGAAGTACCAGCCGATGGCGAAGATCACGATGAAGTACAGAGCCAGCACCACAAAATCAATCGTCACCAATCGCGCGGCGCCGGTTTGCAGGAGCGGCAGGGGCATAGACATATTCTTCCCTCACAGTTTGTGCAGCTTTCGGGCGATGAAGGGGAAGCGCCCGGATGATGCGTCGGACGCCGCAGCCGAAACGCGCGCAGTATAGCTTCGCCTTGTGGGATTGCAAGCTGTGGGCTGATTCATTCGGACGTTGCTTCGATCAGGAGCACTCTCAATCTGCGGCGCGTCATCATCAGGAATTGGATGGCAATTGTTTTCGCAGCCACTTACGAAACTGACGCAACGCCGCGCTTTGACCGTCGGTCTTGCTCTGCTCCAAAACTTGCGTCAATCGCTCAGCAGTCAGCGCCGGAAAAGCCAGGCTGTGAGCGGCTTCGGCGTAACCCTGCTCGGTCAGATGCAGAATCTGCAGGCGCGTATCGCCGTAACGCCAAATCTCCGGCACGCCGATGTGGGCGTAAAAGTCGCGCTTGTCTGTCGAAATTGAAGAGATGTCAATCTCGACCACGACATCGGGCGGGGGATCGCGGCGCAGATCAATCTCGCGCTTGCCGATGATGCGATGGGCGTTTTGTACATAGAAGCAGGTGTCCGGCTCTGCGCCGCCGGGAAAAGTCCCCTTCCTGAAAGTCGTAGAGCCGCGACTTTCCATATCGGCGTCGCTTCGGGTCGCCATGGCATCGGCCAATCGCACCAACAGCTCCTTGTACATCTCGTGATATTGCGACGGACTCATAACCTCCAACCTCCCGCGATAGTAACTCACCCTTACCGCGTTGCTGTCGCCCAATTGATCGAGCAGCCTTTCGTACTCTTGCCAACTCACATTGGGCACGATGAGTGAGCCGCCTTCCGGCAAATGTTTGATCGCTTCGAGATAACCTGCAGTTTGTCTGATTGCTTTTGCTGCCATCACATCACCTCCATTGTCGTTCAAGTCACGGGCATCATACTCTCGTCAGGGCCGTCGCTCCAATTCAAACCGTCGAACGCAGATAAACCTGCCGATCATCAATCCCCTTCGCGAACAGAAAAACCCGATTGCCCACCGCCGCAGTCGCCAGCGAAGTGTCGGTCACTCCCGGATTCGGCAGCATCTGCCAGCCGCTCCATGCGCCGGTCTCGCTCGCCACGTTGACGTAAGGCAGACGATCCGCAGCGCCCTTGATGAAGACGAAGAGTTGGCCTTCGGTCGCAACCGCCGTGATCGGCGCGTCGGTGCGGCCTGCCCCGGGGACTTCGGCCCACGGCGTCCAATCGCCGTCAACCGTGTGCGCTTTGAGCAGGATTCGTCTTGACGTCAAACCTTTGATGAAGACGTAAAGCTCATCCTGGAACGTCGCCACCGTCGGTGTGACGTCGGTGCTGCCGCCACCGGGGATGGTGTACCAGCCGCTCCAGTAACGTCCGCCGGGCGCAAGCTCGTTCAGGAAGATTCTGCGATCTTGCCCTGTGGCGCACAGAACCAATCGTCCGTTCACCGTCGCGCAAGCCGCGCCGGTGTTGGTCAGCATTCCGCCGGGGACTTCATCCCACGGCTGGATCGTCGTCTCGGTTTCGCCGGGGTTGTAGAATTTGTGCAGGAGACGACCGTCGGGTTGCACTGCGAAGGCGTACATCCGAGTGTTGTGTTGCGCGCAGGCCAGCGCGTGTGGCGTTGTGATGCGGGCGGGATCGCGGCGCCATCCGCGCCATTCGCGGTCGCCTAGCGGATCGGGCGGAATGGCTGAGCCGTCGGGAGCGAGTGGCTGATCACGCTGACGAGTTTGATTCAGGTAAACCTCAAGATCGCTCATACCTTTGGTGAACAGAACAACCTGACCTGAAGCATCGGTTGCGGCCGCGGGCGCTCTATCGGTGGTTAAATTGCCAGGCACCGGTTGCCAATCTGTCCAGTTGGGAACTCGCGGGGTCTTCACCGCAAAGCATCCGGCTTCAAGCTCCGTGCCCTGCACGTTGAAGCCGGCGGTTGACCATCGTCCGGGCACGCGGCCTACCGGTTGCTGCGTGTAACGCGAGCCGTCCCACGCCACTTCCCACAATTCGCCCGTCATCTCGTTGACGACGATCATTCGGCCCAGGCGATTGAGGAACTGGCTGGAGCTGACGGCGAGGATGCGGTTCTCGCGCTCGCGGTCGAAACAGAGCTGAGTTTGATAGTACGTGCCACCGTTGGGCGGAATGAATTCAAGGTGTTCGGCGGCGTAACCGATGTTGGCCAGCAGGCTTCGTTCGTTGTCCTTGCTGATCGCGTAAATCTCGCCGCCGTGCGGATCGTCATCGCCGTATCCTTCGACGCCGACGATGATCTGTTTGGCGAATGGACCGAAAGTGGCGGGGGCGACAGTCACGCCTTCCAGTCGCAGTTTCAGGTCGGTGTGCAGCGTGGAACTGCCGTCAGGATTGACCAGATAGATTTTGCCGTTGGCTTCGACTGCGATCAGCCGCCCGCCGAAATCACCTTCGGTGTCGAAACCGATTCCGCCCCACAAACCGCCGCCTTCGCCGAAACCCGCCCAGACATCGGCGATCACTTCGCCGCTCGACGAAAGCCTCGAGATTTCGGTCTGCGGCCCGCGACCGACGAAGATGTTGCCGGGAGTGAAGCCCGCGTCAACCGGCGGGCCTGATTCCGGCACGATGGTGATCTTCGACTCGACGCGCCGGAACATCTGATAATCGGGCGCAAAGCGCGAGCGCGAACCGTTGCGCGCCACGGCGTTGAGAATCTGGACCGGCCTGGCGGGTTCGTAAAAGATCGGCGAGAGCGAAACGAGCAGGCGATCAAGCTGCGGGTGATAAGCGATGCCTTTCGGATTGACAGGCTCGCCCGGCTGGATTGATTGATCGAAATCGCCGCGAAAGGCTACGAGTTCGGTGAACCGGTATGGAAACTCTGTCGGTTCTAGTGTGACCGCGATTGGTGTGGCTGGAATTGGTGGCATGACTTTGGACCTCATCTCAGGTTAATTTTTGCGGTATTGACAGGTAGAATTCCGCGAAATACTATGGCCTTGCAGTTTAAACGCGCCACTTAGTGTCGAAAACCCTGACTTACGTCAGGGAAACCGTTAATCGGTAGTTGCTCCGGCAACGTAGACCTAAGGGCGCGTTTTAAGTTTTCAGTCGAAAGTTCCAAATCTTGAACCTGACCTGACGGAATGGAGTGTCACTTCTCAGATCAGCCAGCCCCGCTTCTTGAGCGATGTAATCAGCCAGGGCTATTTTGGCTTGTCTGGTACCGGCTACCAGATCATAACCATTCTTCTGAAAACCTATCGCGCCAATCAACAGGTCGTTCAGTTGAATCAAATCAACCTGCTTGGAATCGTGCGGTTCAATGGAGCGAAATGGATCGGAAGTAACCTTGAACTTCTTGCGCATCCCGCGATTCAGAATGACCTTCAGAGCGCCCAAAGAGTATGATGAATTGCGACGATCCAAATGAACTATGAATCGCGGATTATCGCCTGTCAGCCCGTAAGTTCGACCAAAGCAGTTCAAAAGAAGTTGGTAGTAAAATTTGTAAAAGCCAAGCTCTTTATCTCCCTTGCTGAACTTTTTGTGATCAACCAAGTGGTTATCCAAGTGGTTATCAATGATGGATGATCGAATGAAAATGGATGACATCGGTGTTGTTAAGAGCGAAGAAGTAGTCAATGAACCTTTGGTATTTGCGCAAGTACTGATTGGTAACCTTGGTCCACTTCAACTCGCCGCGCATCCGTTCAGCCATTCGGAAGCCGAGCAGCGTCTGGTTGACTCTGTCTAATTCGGATTCTTCGATGACCAAGCCTCGCAATACCATGAAGCGGTCTTTGGTCTGACGGCTTTCATCGCAATAGATGTGATAGATCATTTCTGTGGGGGAGTTTTTTGCCTGCCAGGGTTGAACCTCGCTTCGGCCTTACTTTTCTGACTTACCCTGCTTTAGTTGGCGCCTGCTCCTATGCTCTGCAGCCGGTTGGCGTAAAGCGGAAACCGCGCGGTCAATTCCTTCACCTGCTGCTTCACGTGCTGTTTGACCGATTCGTCTTCCGGCGATTGCAAGACCTCGGCGATCAACCGCGCAATCAGCTTCATCTCTTCCTCGCCCATTCCGCGCGTGGTGACTGCGGGCATGCCAACGCGAATGCCGCTGGCTTTGAGCGGGGGAGTGGTGTCGAACGGGATAGTGTTTTTGTTGACGGTGATGTGCGCCGCTTCCAGAGCCTTCTCGGCGTCCTTGCCCGTCAGTCCTTTTGAGAAAACATCAACCAGGAAGACGTGGTTGTCCGTGCCGCCCGAAACAATGCGGAACCCGGCGTCGCCGATGGCGCTGGCGAGCGCCTTTGCGTTTTTCACGATCTGCTGCTGGTAAGTTTTGAACTCCGGTTGCAGCGCCTCTTTGAAGCTCACCGCTTTGGCCGCGATGATGTGAACCAGCGGGCCGCCCTGGACGCCGGGGAAGACTGTGCGGTCGAGGTCTTTGGCGAACTGCTCCTTGCACATAATCATTCCGGCGCGCGGGCCGCGCAGCGTCTTGTGCGTCGTGGTCGTCACAAAATCGCAATGCGGAACCGGCGACGGGTGCAAACCCGTGGCCACCAATCCTGCAACGTGCGCGATGTCGGCCATCACCAGTGCGCCAACGCTGTGCGCGATGGCCGCGATCCGCTCGAAATCAATCACGCGCGAATAGGCCGATGCGCCGCAGACCAGCAGCTTCGGCTTGTGTTCGTTCGCCAACCGTTCCATCTGCTCGTAATCAATCGTCTCGTCTTCGCGGCGCACGCCGTAGGCGACGACGTTGTAACTCTTGCCCGAAAAATTGAGCGGGTGGCCGTGCGTCAAATGCCCGCCGTGCGACAAGTCCATTCCGAGAACGGTGTCGCCGTGATTGCATGCGGTCAGGTAGACGGCCATGTTCGCCTGGCTGCCCGAATGCGGCTGCACGTTGACGTGTTCGGCGCCGAACAACTGCCGGGCGCGTTCGATGGCCAGAGACTCGACCACGTCCGTGAATTCGCAGCCGCCGTAATAACGTTTGCCCGGATAGCCTTCGGCGTATTTGTTGGTGAAGACAGAACCGGCGGCTTCGAGCACGGCGTCGGAGACGAAGTTTTCCGAGGCGATCAGTTCGAGGCCTTCGTGCTGGCGGCGGGTTTCGTTTTGGATTGCCGAGTAGATTTCAGGATCGGCTTCGGCGAGTGAATGGTAGTGGTTGTAATTTGTGTTCATGGTGTTCTTGGTTTTTTCCTTTTTATCCGCTCCCTAACGGTCGCGGTACTGTTCTCATCCGGCCCCTAACGGTCGCGGTACTGTTCTCATCCGGCCCCTAACGGTCGCGGTACTGTTCATCGAGTTTTGCGATCTTCTCGACCCGCGGCTGGTGGCGTCCACCTCCGAAGTTGGTGGTCAGGAAGGCGCGGATGATCTGATCAATGGTTTCAGGGGCGGTGGTGCGGGCGCCGACGGTGACGATGTTCGCGTCGTTGTGCTCGCGCGCCAGCTTTGCCGTCTCTTCGTTCCAGGCCAGAGCTGCGCGAATGCCGGGGACTTTATTCGCCACGATCTCCATGCCGATGCCGGTACCGCAAACCAGAATGCCGCGTTCGGCTTCGCCTTTGGCGACGCCTCTGGCCACCCGCTCGGCGTAGTCGGGGTAATCAACCGAATCCGGGGAATTAGTACCGAGGTCTTCGTATTCAACGCCCATCTCATCGAGCGTTTTTTTGATGACCTCTTTGCCGGGAAGACCGGCGTGATCGCTGGCAATCAGAACTTTTTTCATAACGGCAACGCTTCCTTCAAGGTTGTTGCTGGGAGGTGGACGATTGGGACAACTGAGCCGGTATGCTACCGCACGATTTTTAGATTGTCGAATACGAACGACTGATTGCGGATTGCGGATTTGAAAAGCATACTTCCGCCTTCGCATCCAAATCATCGCGCGCAAATCGAAGGCAGAGTCCCCATTGACCCTGAAATCCGCAATCGGCAAATCCACTGTTTGGCCGCAATCCGCAATTATCCTGGTCTTTTCCGCAATGCTCGCGGTCTCGTGGCGGCGGTGGACTTCGCCGATTGCCGACAGCGGGCGCGAGATGGATCTGCCGCTCCGTTTGATGAACGGCGAGATGCTTTACCGCGACGCGCATTACATCTACCCGCCGTTTTCACCCTACTTCAATTCACTTCTTTATCGAATCTTCGGCGCGCATTTGGACGTGTTGCAGGCCAGCGGGATCGTCTGCGCGGTTTTGATCACGTGGTTGTGTTACCTGATCGCGCGCAGGTTGCTGACGCCGTCTGAGTCCGCGCTGGCTACGATTGCGGCGATCTTGCTGTGCGTCTTCAAACCGGCGGGCAACCTGATTTGGCCATACGCATTCGCGGCGCTGCACGGGACGGTCTTCGCGCTCGGCGTGTTGCTGTTGACGCTGCGATACTCTGAAAACGGAAAGCGGCGGGAGTTGATCGCCGCTGGCGTTCTGATCGGGCTGGCCGCGATCACCAAACAAGAGTTCGCGCTGGCCGGAGCGATGACTGTGACTGCGGCGACCACGTGGTTGCATCGAACCGATTTCAAAAAGCTCGCAGCCGATCTGGCGCTAGCCGCCGCGCCCGCTTTGTTGATCGCGGCGCCAGTTTATGTGGCTCTGTTGAAGATCGTCGGCTGGGAGATCATCGTCGAAGACTGCCATCTGTTTTACACGCATTTGCCCGCGTCGCTGAAATTCTACAACTCGCAGCGAACCGGACTGGATCGCCCGCTCTTTTCGCTGATGCAGATGATCGGCGCAGCGGCGGTCGGAGTCGCGGCGATGAGCGCGGTTGTTTTGCTCGGCGACCGGACGCGCAAGACCCTCCGCTGGGCCGGTTCCGCATTCATCATCTCTTTGTTCGCGGTCTTTGCGATCAGATGGTTGGCGGGCAAGCAGTGGGACGGCAGCCCTGCGCGCGCGTTGCCGTTGCTGCTCATCGCGATTGTCATAATTGAATGGCGGAAGAACGTTTGGAGTACCGCCTTCAGGCGGAACGACTCTCTTTCCACGTTCGTTCCGCCTGAAGGCGGTACTCCAAACAGCTTATTCATCATTGCGGTCTACAGCCTGGCAATCCTCGCTCGCGTGGCGTTGCGCGTGCCGAGCGGCGGAGCTTTCGGCGGATTCTTTCTGCCAACTTCGCTGATCCTGTTCTGCTGGCTGTTCACGCGCACTTTACCATCGCTGGTTGAAAGATGGACGGAGCAAGATGTTTCCACGCGGCGTCTGCGAATGATCGGGTTCGGATTGCTGGCCGCGACTCTGGTTGCCACCGCGATTGTTTTCGGCGTTCGCTATCGCAAAAACTTCAGCTACGAAATCGTCGCCGAACGCGGTCACCTCTTCGCGCCGAACATCACAGGGCAGGCGATTGACGAAGCTCTGAAGTTCATCGAATCGCACACCACGCCTGGCGAATCAATCGCCGTCTTCCCCGAAGGCAGCGACTTGGCTTTCCTGACCCGAAGGCGAATGCCGTTCCGACACCAGATTCTGGTTCCCGGATTGATGAGCGAAGAGGATGAACGAAAGATGATTGAACGATTGCAGCGAGAGCCGATCCGTTACGTGTTGATTGTCAATCGCCCGATGCGCGAATTCGGCTCGGAGGCTCTTGGCCGCGATTTTTACCCCGCGCTTGGGCGATGGATTGACGAGCATTACCGGCTGGCGCGGATGTGCGGAGCGGCGCAGAACCCGCAAATTCAAATCGGCGATCCGAATTTCTTCATCAAGATACTGGAGCGCGCGGATTGACCTCTCACTGCCGCCGCCCCTTCTCTTCCTGCAATTCAATCGCTTTGAGAATGGTCTGCGTGTTGCGGCTGACGTGTGCGCCCAGTGCGAACAGCCCCAGACCGAGGATCACATAAACCGCGATCGCTGCCAGCAGCAACAGCACGTGGATGCGGTTGTGAAAATCGGCGAGCAGGACGAACGCGACCAGGAACAATGTTTCGACCGCGAGCGCCGAGAAGAAAGCCAGTTTGTAATTGCGCTCGCTCTTTTCGATCCGGTTGAGCGCCGCGCCGCGCACGCCGTTGAGATGAGTTTTCTCTGCCATAATCACCTCCGGTAGCCGTCCACCATTGGCAATTGGCAATTGCCAATGGTGGGGCTTTTTGAAAAAACTTTCACTCGTTCGTGAATTGTGGCGATGATGTCCATTGTTTGCTTCTTTCGGTCTCCGCGCGCGACTCTCTGAGGTAAAGGTACAAGGGCAATCCGAACGAAAAGCCGATGAACAACGTGCCGAGCACGACCAGCCAGAATCCGCGCACGCCCAATCGTTTCGCCTCCAGCCCGAAGACGATCAGACCGAGCGTGGCGCTGAGCAGCAGGTCGGCGACCAATCCCGACGCAGCCGGATTGGGAAACGACGCCGAGAGAAAGTCCGGCAATCCGAAGCCGTGCGCGGCGAAATGTTGGCTGAACAGGTAGAGCGGTATCGCCGCTCCGATGATCATTGCCACCAGATAAAACTTCTTCATTGCGATCCTCCTTCAGGTTTACCCTCAGGTTTGCCCTCGGGTTTGTTGAATGGTCAACTGTTTGCGTAAAGAATCAAGCCCGTATGCCAGCCGCGATTTGACGGTGCCGATGGCGACGCCCATCACGTCGGCGATTTCAGCCAGCGGCATCTCGTGCTGGTAATGCAGCACGATCACGGCGCGGGAAGCGGGCGAAACCTGCGCGGCCATTTGCTCGACCGACTCTGGCGTAATCTCATCGCGCGACGGCGCGGGCAGGTCAATCAAGACCGATTCATCAACGCTCTTGTCCGACCAGCGCCGCTCGCGTTTCAGATGTTTGAACGCTTCGCGCGTCGCGATGCGATAAGCCCACGGGCGAAACAGTTCGGGTTCGCGCAGCCAGCGCAGCTTGCGATAGATGAGGATGAAGACTTCCTGCAGGATGTCTTCGGCCAGCGCGTGCGCGCCGACCAGACTGTGGATGTAGCGGAAGAGCGGTTCCTGCAGGAGCCGAAGCAGTTGGTCGAGCGCCTCGCGGTCGCCGGCCTGAGCGCGCAACGTCCACCAAATCTCTGGTTGGCGGATTTCTTGCCTGGCGCTTTCCATCTTCGTCCTCCACGGATAAAGAGGCGGAATCAGTCAGGAAGGTTCGGATCGGAGGTTGAAAAATTTCAGCCGGTCAGAATAGGGGCAAACCGGTGTGTTTGCCCCGGACTTACTTTCAGCGCCACTTCAGGGCACACACGCAGGTGTGCCCCTACTTCAGGGCACACACGCAGGCGTGCCTCTACGCTCAGCCTGTTTGTCAGTGCTCTTTCACTTCAGAGCGGGAGAGAAGGAAGCTGGCGGCGATGATGATCAGCAGCACGCCTTCGACGAGAATGATGTTCGGGAGGAAGAAACGTTTCGCCAGCAGGCCGGTCGCCAGGCTCCCCAACGGCATGCCGCCGCGAAACGCGACCATGTAAATGCTCAACACGCGCCCGCGCATCTCGTCGCTGACGATCAATTGCACCAGCGACATAATCATTGCGAACAGGATCATCATGAAAATCCCGGCGACGAAGAGGATGCCGGAAGCCACCCAGATCGAATCGGTCAGCGTGAAGGCGATGATCATCAGCCCGAAACAGACCTGCATCATCAGCGCCTTACGCCCTTTGTTGCTGACGTTGCCGAGTCCGGCGACAATCAACGCGCCGGCCACAGCGCCCGCGCCTAAAACTGCGACCATCCAGAAATTGCCGCTCGCCCCGACCTTGAAGATGTCCCGCGCGAAGGCGGCGATGAAGATCGTCACCTGCATTCCGAGAAACGTGCTGGCAAATGCCAGGAAAGTGAGCGAACGCAGCGCCTCCTGATGCCAGACGAAATTCAAACCTTCGCGCAACTGGTGGCGCATGCCGCCTGAGTGTGTGCGCGGGATGTGGCAGACGCTCAGCGACATCAGCGCGAAGATCACGGCGACGAAGGACAATCCGTTCAACCCGAAGCTCACCGACGCCGCGATCATCTGGTCGGCGAAGATGGCGAAGGGAAAACTGCCGATTGATCCGCCCACCACACGCGCAAGCTGGAACTGGATCGAGTTGAGCGCAATCGCATTCGGCAAATCCTTTTTATCAATCAGCATCGGAACCAGCGATTGATAGGCCGGGCCTCCGAACGCCTGCACGCATCCGGTCAAAAACGAAAGCGCCAGCGCGCTCCAAACCAGGATCATGCTCGGAACTTTGAAGAATGCCAGCGAAGCGAGCGTCAGCGCGAATATCAGTTGCGACCATTGCGATGTGAGCAAAATGCGTCGCCGGTCGAAACGATCGGCCAGCACTCCGCCGAGCAGCGTGAAGATCAAGATCGGCGCGGTGGCGAGAAAACCATTGTAGCCGAGGTAGGCGGGGTCGTTGGTCAGTTGCAGCAGGATCCAGGCGAGCGCGGTCTCCTGCAGACACGTGCCCGAGCTGGAAGTGAACGCGCCGAACCAGAGCAAGCGGAAATCACGGTAAGTGAAAGCGCGAAAGATGCGCGCGAGCGGATTCCGTTTCTCTTCCGTGACGATTGGTGTTTCTGGCGCAGCGGCAGGTTTGGACATTGAGACGGTGACGGGCGACGAATGAGGAGTGACCGGCGAGATCGTCTCGCCTGTCACTCCTCATTGATTTCAGTTGGTGATCTGATGTGAGCGACTTTCTGCGCGGATCGGAGTGTAGATGGTGTACCACTTGTCGTGCGCCGGATGGTTGGCGTAAGCGTCGGCCGCCGCCTGGCTCTCGAATTCTATGGCGATGGCCGCGTCGAAGGGATTGTCTTGCGAAGGGCCTTGCACGCGCAGGGTCTTCAACCAGATGTTCTTGATCCCCGGTATTTCAGCGGCCATTTGCTTAACGCCGTCAACCGCCTTCTGCCGCTGTGCGGCGGTGGAGTCGGCGTTCCATTTAACCGTGATGACGTGGATGATGGTTTTCGGCTGACCGAACTTGTTTTGGCCGATGACTACGCCAACGGCGAACACTGCGACCAGAGCGCATCCGAGCAAAACCCTTCGAAGAGTTGGATTCATATTTGTTTGGACTCCTTTGATTGAATGATGGATATGCAATTGAGTTCGCTTCCGCTTCGACGCCGCGTTGATTACGCCGCAAGATCGAAGCAAACGCTGACATACTACTATGCCGGTGAAGACGGCTCAAGCAGGCCGTCAGGTCAAGGGTTCCGTTCATAGGCGAGGATGAAGAACTCCTGGCCGCCCCATCTCGCGTCGCGGCTGCCGGCGGAATCGAAGCGCGCGGCGACGCGGTAATTCTCGTTGATCCATCGCATCAATCGCTGGTTGTAATCAACGCCGAATGTCCGGTCGCGGAATTCCGACGTGTCCAGATTGGCGATCAGGATCAGCGGCACGCGGTGTGATTTGATCCGCTCGATGGCGTCGGATTCTTTTTCGCCGGCGAGAAAACCCGGATGGACGATCTCTTCGCGCAACGGATAGCGGCGCGCGGCAAGGAAATTGATCGTCGTCGCAACGGGCAACGCCAGAACGTAGTCGTCGGGTTTTGTTCGCTGTTCGACGTAACGGATTGCGGCGGCGAGCGGCTCGCCGATTTCCGGGATGGCGATGAAGCTTCCGCGCGGCGAACTGACGGTGAAGGTGTTGAGCCGCCGGAACCGTTTCGCCGAATTGATTGCCATTCCGATGATGAGCAACGCGACCAGCAGCATCGCCGTGCGCCGAATGTTCAGGCGAATCGAAACAGGCTCTGAAAGCAACGCCGGCGCGGCTCGGAAGAGCAAGTAGAGATAGACAATGATCAGCGCCGGAATGAAGAACGGGGTGTACGGCCCGGTCGTCGTGACGTTCAAGATCGCGCGCAGGATCAAAACGAAGCTGAAGACGGCGATGGCCAGCAGGATGTGATGATGCGACGAAAAGCTGAACGACGTCTGCGCCTCCTGTTCTCCGGCAGATTTTTTCCGCCGCCGGACAAGCCAGCCAATCGTCAACGGCAGAACGAACGCTGCGGAAGCGAACGGTGTGACATCGCTCGGCACATTGAAAAGTTTGATTGCGGCTTCACGCCCCGCCGCGCCGATGATCGCCAGGATCAATCCGGCTTTGAACACGTCGCGCCATTCGGCTTGTTTTCGGGCAGAGACAAGCGAGCCAATCACACCGCACAATCCCGCCCACAAGGCGAAGACTCCAATCCCGGCGAGACTGAACCACAAGGAATTCGGCCATTGCGCCAGCCCGCTGACGTGACGGTTGAAATAGACCAGTTGCGGCGGCATCTTCGTGAAGAGCACGTGATTGTCTTCGAGCAGGACGCGCAATGGCACACGGCTGAGAATGAAGCCGTAAGCCGCGATGGAGATGACGATCACCGGCAATGCGAACCACGCCGCATCGCGCCAAAGCAGCTTGCGGCTTGAAAGGCTGGCGATGATCAACGCCGTCGCCGCTGCCGCCAACGCCGCCAGCGCGACCTCCGGCTTCGAGATCAACGACAGGCCAGCCAGCAATCCGGCAAAAACGACGTTTGGAGTATCGCCTTCAGGCGGCAGCGGCCCGCTTGCGGGCCTTTCCGCCTGAAGGCGGTACTCTGAACGCCGTTTGATGCAGCTTACTGTGGCCACCAAAGAGCCGAGCGCGAAGACCAGCCCGTACAGGGCCGCATAGGCGTAAGGCTGAATGTAATTCGCAGTTGATTTGAGCGCGCAGATGACCAACACAAGTCCTGCCGTCAAAGCCGATTCCCACGCGCTCATCAATTGCCGCGCGAGCCAGTAGATCATCAGCAGAATCAGAATCGCGCAGACCGCGCCGCTCGTCTTCAGAACCGAAAGATGGATGCCGAAGATGCCGTAGAGCAAGGCGTTGAAATGCGGGGCGAACGGGCCGTAAAGGAATTGCGCGTCAGTGTACAACTGCTCGCCGGCCAGGATTCGCGCCGGCAGATTCATCTCGCGCCCGTGATCGAGCAGCGGCTGCGTCCACCGCTGCCACGAAGCGACGAGCAGCGCGGCGAAAAGCAGCGCGAGCGCAAACAATCCGGGCGCATCCCGGCGCGTAATTTTGCAGGCAGGAAATTCCGTTTGGTAATTCATGGATCGGTTGCCAACTCCGGTCGGAAAAAGCTCGCCGATTATAGAAACCGCTGCGGACGCGCGCAATTCACCGCAGTTTGGCGTCATTTGACTTCAACTCTTATCGCGGGCATTATCGTCCGCCTGTTTCAAACGATGCTCCAAGCAAGAGGAACTATGGCAGAAGAGAGTCTGGCGTTGACGGCCACGCTCAACCAGCTTGCTGAACTTGATCGGTACAACGACTGGATTTACGGACGAATCGCCGCGGCGCTGGGTCGTCGTGTGCTCGAAGTCGGCTCGGGCACTGGCAACATCACGCAATTCCTTTGCGCCGACGGACGTGAAGTGATGGCGACCGATGTCGTGCCGGTTTACCGCAACGAACTGGCGCGATTGTTCGGCGACAGACCCAATGTCAGAATCGGGAAGTTCGACCTGAACGCGCAAGCGCCGGAAGAATTCGTCGCCGAGCCTTTCGATACGGTCGTCTGTTTGAACGTGCTCGAACACATCGAAGACGATCTTTTCGCGCTCGAACAGCTTCGCAATGTGCTCGCGCCGGGCGGGAAGCTGGCGTTGCTCGTTCCCGCGCACCGGTTTCTCTATGGAGAATTCGATCGCGCGGTCGGCCATTTCCGTCGTTACGAAAAACGCGAGCTGAGGGTCAAGCTCGAACAGGTCGGTTTTGCCGTTCGTGAAGTCGGATTTTTCAGCCTGGTTGCCGCATTACCCTGGCTCATCAACGGGCGCTTGCTCAAACGCGATTACCTGCCGATGGGACAGGCCAATCTCGCAAACCGTCTCGTGCCCTTACTCAAGCTCGAGCGTTTGATCGGCCCGCCATGCGGCCTTTCGCTGATTGCGATCGCGCAAAAGTAGATTCGCAGTCTCAAGTCTCAAATCTGAAATCTGAAATCTGAAATCTCAAGTCTCAAATCTCAAATCTCAAATCTCAAATCTGAAATTTAAGCTATGCGTTGGTCACAATATTTCATTCCCACTCTGCGTGAAGACCCTGCCGATGCGGAGGTCGTCAGTCACAAACTGCTTTTGCGCGCCGGGCTGATTCGCCAGCTCGCCGCCGGCATCTATTCATACCTGCCGCTGGCGCAGCGTTCCGTCCTGAAAATCTCCGACATCATCCGCGAAGAGATGAATGCCATCGGCGGCCAGGAGTTCTACTTCCCGGCCATCCATCCGGCTGAACTATGGCAGGAGTCGGGGCGCTGGTCGGTGATGGGGCCGAATATGTTCCGGTTGAAGGATCGCAAGGGCGGCGACTACTGTCTGGGTATGACCCACGAAGAGTGCTTCACCGACATCGCGCGCAATGAGCTGCGCTCGTACAAACAACTGCCGCAGGTCTGGTACCAGATTCAGTCGAAGTTCCGCGACGAGGCGCGTCCGAAATCGGGTTTGCTGCGCGTCCGGCAATTCACGATGAAGGATGCTTACACGTTCGACATTGATCAGGCCGGGCTGGATAAATCGTTCGAGGATCAGCGCGGCGCTTACTGCCGCATCTTCAGCCGCTGCGGGTTGGAATACGTAATCGTCGAAGCCGATTCGGGCGCGATGGGCGGCTCGGCGTCGAACGAATTTATGGTCTACACCAACGCGGGCGAAGATATGGTCGCGAGCTGCCCGAAGTGCGGTTACGCGGCCAACACCGAAAAAGCGCAGTCGCGCCTCGCCGCAGTTGACGACGGCGACGTCGAACAGGCAATCGAAAAATTCCCCACACCAGGTGTGCGGACAATCGAGGATTTGACGACGTTTCCGGGCGGCGCAGCGGCCGAGCGCCAGATCAAAACCCTCGTTTACGTTTCGGTGGCCGAGAAAGGCAACGAGACGAAATCAACGCCGTTCCTGGCATTGTTGCGCGGCGATCATCCGCTCAACGACGCAAAGATCTCGAACGCCGCAGCGAAGCTCGTCAACCAGGACGGCTGGGAACAGACCGCCGTGCGTCCAGCGCACCCTGAGGAGATCATTGAATGGATGGGCGCACACGCCGGCAGCCTGGGCGCAGCCGGCGTGACGAAGATGTGGGTGATCGCCGACGAAGCTCTGCGCGGTCGAAAGAACATGACCACGGGCGCGAACGAAGACGATCATCATCTGCGCGGTGTAAGCATCGAGCGCGACATTGAGGTCACAGCATGGGCCGACCTGCGCACAGTGGCCGAGGGCGAAGGCTGTCCGAAATGCGACGGGAGCTTGCGCGTGGCAAAGGCGCTCGAAGTCGGCCACATCTTCAAGCTCGGCACGAAATACAGCGTCTCGATGGGCGCTGCGGTGCTTAACGCCGATGGCAAAGAGGTGCCGATAGTGATGGGCAGCTACGGCATCGGCGTTGAGCGCATCCTGGCTGCGGCAATCGAGTTGCACCACGACGAGGCAGGAATCATCTTTCCGATCACGATTGCGCCGTTCCAGGTCGTCCTCACTCCGCTCAACGTCAAAGACGCTGAGTTGAAAGCCACAGCGGACAGGATTTATGACCAACTGACGAGGGCAGGCGTCGAAGTTTTTTATGATGACCGCGACGAACGCGCCGGAGTGAAGTTGAACGACGCCGATCTGGTCGGCTTCCCGTTCCAGATCAGGGTCGGGCCGAAGAAGCTGAAGGAGGGTAAGGTCGAATTTTACGACCGCGCGGCCAGGGCGTCGGAAGATGTGGCGGTGGATGAGGCGGTGGAGATGGCGTTGCGGCGCATTGATGAGGCGCTGCGGAAATTGAATCAATGATTCTGGCAACTACAAAGAAAGGTGACATCGAAAACGGCATCATCTACGACTATTGCGGCAGGCAATTGGTCGGCATCGAGATTCTCAACGCATCAGGGCAATAAACTGTGGTTCGAGTCGCTGGCCGGAGGCTTGAGCAAGCAATGCGGAGTTTGAATCAGGCGGCGACGAGCCGTTAGAATCCGTGCTGATTCCATCGGTTAGGAGAGAACCAATGACTGAGCCTAACACACAGAGTTTTGAACCGAATGCGCAGCCGGCGTCCCAGGTTTGGTCTGTTTTGAGCGAGAGTTTGCGGGAAGCGGCGATGGCTCGCTTGGAAGACGCGGCTGAGGCCGGAGATGAGAGAGCATTTCTCCTCGCTCTCAAAGAGATTGAGAATGAAGAGTTGTCGGTCGCCGATTTCATCCGCATCATTCGGTGGGCTTTAAGGGCCGGCGCATATAAGGCGGCTTACGAAGTGTCGGCGCGAGGCGCCAGTCTTTACCCTGCCGATTCGGAATTGCAAAAACACGCGCGCGTTCTTGCTCCACCCAAACTCATCAGCAGTAGTTTGCCGCCGGACCCGGACATCGAAGTCAACCACAATTGGATGAAGCAGCACGGCAAGGAGTATCGCGGCCAATGGGTGGCTGTTCGAAACGGCCAGTTGTTGGGCGCTTCTGCTACGCTGGATGATTTAGTCAGCCAATTGGATGACCGTAAAGACGCGTTGATAACGATCGCTTACTGATGCTACTTGCGCTTTCAAACGGAGAATCTTTTGCAACGGGCGCGGCCACTTACGACTACAACTCGATCCCGGGCAGCGACACCTCAGCGCGCCTGATTTTGCAGATTTGGGTCGAGGGGCAGAAGACTTCAGCCATCCTGGATACCGGCGCGCCTTTTCTGGTTTGCTCTCCCGATCTCGCGCGGCTCATTGAATTTGACACGGCAGCTTCGCTCTCCCGGTATGAATTGCTGATCAGGGGTTATTGGATTAAGGGAAGTCTGCACAGAGCCAGCTTGGTGCTCCCGGCTCTGGAAGGGGAAAGTTTGTCCCTGGAGGTGACGGCCTTTGTTCCCAATCCCGATGAGCTTTTTAACTTCCCATCGTTTCTCGGCTGGTCGAGATGCTTGGAATGGATTCGTTTCGCAGTTGATCCTTCGAGCAGCACGTTTTACTTTGGCCCGCATCCCTAACGTGTTCCATCTCGGTCTTCGCCAACGCAGATCACGGCCGCCCCCCGCACCGCATCGCTCTTCAATGCGTTCAATGCTGCATTCACTTCGACCAGGTCAAATAACTGCACCTGAGTCTTGATCGGAATCTCCGCCGCCACGCGCAAAAAATCCAACCCGTCCTGCCGAGTGTTGTTGGCCACGCTGCGGACGACGCGTTCGCCATAAAGCAATTGGTAATCAATCGGCGGAATCTGGCTCATATGAATTCCACCGAGCGCCACGCCGCCCCCTTTCTTCAAAACCTTCAAAGCCGCAATCACCAACTCGCCTGCGGGCGCGAAGATGATCACGCTGTCGAGTTTCTTTGACGGCTCGTCGTTGCTGCCGCCAGCCCACACCGCGCCGAGATCGTAAGCCAACTGCTGATGCCGCGCGTCGCGTGTGAACGCGTAAACATCCACGCCCCAATGCCGCGCGACCTGGATAGCGATGTGCGCCGCCGCGCCGAAGCCGTAGATGCCGAGCCTGCGACCAGGGCTTCTGCCCGCAATTCCCGAAAGCCGCAACGAACGGAAGCCGATGATCCCCGCGCACAGCAGCGGCGCGGCTTCTTCGTCGCTGAAGGTTTCGGGGATCGGATAGACGAAAGCGGCTGGGGCGACGGCGTATTCAGCGTAACCTCCGTTGACCAACCAGCCAGTGAACGTCGCGTTTTCGCAAAGGTTCTCTTTGCCGTCGCGGCAGTATTCGCATTGGCCGCAGGTTTCGTGCAGCCAGGGAATGCCTACGCGGTCACCGATTTTCAAGCTCGTGACTTGCGCGCCGATTTGTTCGACTCTGCCGATGATTTGATGGCCGGGAATGATGGGCAGGACTTGTCGTGGCAACTCGCCTTCGATGACGTGCAGGTCGGTGCGGCAGACGCCGCAGGCGCTGACTTTGACCAGGACTTGATGCTTATCTGGTTGCGGCGTTGGCGCTTCGACGAGTTCGAGCGGGTTTTGTTCGATGGGCGCGATTGACCGGAGCAGACAGGCTTTCATATCGAACTCCCGATGGTTCATGAAAAATTGAAGTCAATGTCAGTTGCGCTGGCTTACTGAGCTTATCAATCATATCGGCTTTATGATAGCCTTTAGCTCAGTCAATTTGTGGAATCCGCGTGAAACTTTCAGCAGAGGTGTTCAATGAATGGTCGTAGTCAGCATATTCCGGGAACCGGCGCGCTCTCTCTCCCTGTCTTGAGCGAAGACTGGCGCGAGTCGGCTATGGATCGGATGGAAGATGCTGCGGAAGCCGGAAACGGCTACGCTTTTCTATCTGCCTACAAGGGGATTGAAGACGAAGAGTTGCCGCCAGCCGACTATATTCGCATCATTCAATTGGCGCTTAAAGCCGGCGCCCATCTAGCCGCACGCGAAATTTCGGCGCAAGCCAACCGACGCCATCCTTCTGATTCGGAGGTTCAGAAATATGCGCGCCTTCTCGCTCCGCCTAAATTGGTGCGTCGCAGCCCGCAGACTCACCCCTATATCGAAGCCAATCACAATTGGATGAAACAACACGGGCGCGACTATCGCGGTCAATGGGTGGCGATTTTGAATGGTCAGTTGTTGGGGGCATCTGCTTCTTTTGATGATTTGATCGGTCAGCTTAACAACCTGCAGATAAATGACACAAAGGATGTGTTACTAACCATTGCCTGCTGATGCTGCTTGCATTGTCCAATGGGGAATCGTTTGCGACTGGGGCAAACCTTTACAGTTTCGATCCGGTACCTGGTGAGGACGTATCGGCCCGAATCATCTTGCAAGTGTTGGTCGAAGGGCAATTAACCTCTGCCGTACTCGATACCGGCGCGCCTTACCTGATTTGCTCTCCGAGCCTTTCTCGGCACATTGGATTTGACGGTGAATTTGCGCTCTCTCAGCACGAGATACTGATCAGAGGCTACAGAGTCAAAGGAAGTCTTTACCGGATAAACCTCGAGCTAATCGCGACAGAGGGAGAAGGGCTTACTCTGGAAGTCGTGGCTTTTGTTCCTGATCCGGATGAAGCTTTCAACTTTCCGACGTTTCTTGGTTTTTTGGGATGTCTTGAATGGACCCGTTTCGCGGTTGACCCGTCGAGCAATACATTTTACTTCGGCCCGCACCCATAACGAGTTCAATTCCCTCCGCCACCAAGTATTCCGTTATCTACGCGTCTTCCGCGTTCTCCCAGGCGACGTATTGACGACCGAAAAATCCACCAGATGCCGATCCACATTCACCCGATCCACACGCACTCGCACCCGATCTCCGAGTCGAAACTGCCGCCTGCCGCTGCGCCCGACCAGCGCGTGCCGGCGTTCATCGAAACGATAGTAATCATCAGCGAGCGTCGCCACCGCCACCAAACCTTCGATGAAAAAATCGTCAAGCTCGACGAAGAAGCCGAAATCGCGCACGTTGACGATCATCCCGTCGAACTCTTCGCCCAAACGTTCGGCCATAAAGACGGCCTTGCGCCATTCGTCAATTTCGTTTTCGGCGGCGTCCGCCGCGCGTTCGCGTTCGCTCGATTCTTCGGCGATCAGTTCGAGTTCACCCGGCGCCAGCGGGCGATGTTTCGGTCGTTTGAGCGTCTCACGCAGGACGCGATGCACGATCAGATCGGGATAGCGGCGGATCGGCGAAGTGAAATGCGTGTATACCGGCGCGGCCAAGCCGAAATGCCCGGCGTTCTGCGCCGAATATCGCGCGCGCTGCAACGAACGCAGCATCGCGTAAGCCAGCACGCGCTCTTCCGGCTTGCCCGCGATCCGGTGCGACAGATGCTGGTAATCCTTTGAACTCACGCCTTCGACCGGAAAGCTGTAACCGTAGGCCCGGATGAGTTCGGAGAATTCGAGCACGCGCTGCGGGTTCGGCTCCTCGTGGATGCGGTAGAGCGAGGGAATCTTCAGCCGCGCGAAATGTCCGGCCACGGTTTCGTTGGCCAGCAGCATAAACTCTTCGATGATGCGGTGCGCGATGTTGCGGTCGGCACGCAGCACGCCCGCCACGCGCCCTTCATCGTCGAATTCAAAGATAGATTCGGGCAGATTGAAATCAATCGCGCCGCGCCCCTGGCGCATCTTGATCAGTATGCGCGCCAACTCCTCCATCGTTTTGAACAGGTCGAGCAGATCGGCGTAACGCATCGCCAGATGGGGGTCGGCGTGCGCCAGCAACTTGTTGACATCGGTGTAAGTCATCCGCTCGTTGCTGCGGATGACCGTCTCGCGCAATTCGTAGTTGACCACACGCCCGCGCCGGTCAACTTCCATCAACGCAGACATCGTCAACCGGTCAACTTTCGGGTTGAGCGAGCAGATGCCGTTCGACAATCGTTCGGGCAGCATCGGGATCGCGCGTTCGGGAAAGTAGACCGACGTGCCGCGCAGCCGCGCCTCGTTGTCGAGCGGCGCGCCTTCGCGCACGTAAAAACTCACGTCGGCGATGTGAACGCCGAGATGGAAATTGCCGTTGTCGAGTTTCTTCAAGCTGATCGCGTCGTCGAAATCGCGCGCCGTTTCGCCGTCAATCGTCACCGTCGGCGTGTCGCGCAAATCCAGCCGCCCCTCGACCTGATCCCCGGTCACTGCCGGCGAATGCGCTTCGGCCTCTTCGAGTACTTCGTCGGGGAAGATGTGCGGCAGATCGTGTTTGTGGATCACGACCTGGATGTCCATTCCGGGAGCGTCGCTCGAAGCGCCGAGCTGTTCGACGATGCGCCCTGTCGGGTTGTGACCGGCGACCGGGTAGCCTGTGACTTCGGTGACTACGATCCAGCCGTCGTCCAATTTCCCGGCGCGCTTGCCTTCGAGATCAATATCGAATGGGAACTTTTCGTCGAGCGATTCGACCCACGACTCGCGGAAGCCGTGATGCAAGCGCCCGATGATCTTCAACTGGCCGCGCCGCAGGATCATCTCGACGCGCGCCGTGCGTTCATTGTCGCGGGCGTGCGGCGAGACGCTGGCGATCACCCGGTCGCCGTCGAACGTGCCGTTCAAATCTTCGGGCGCAACTCGG
>Ga0247727_10005292_pt1 | contig 26409 bp, 22 predicted proteins | sample WisWelCaveWW1625_FD_202498 | JGI IMG/M metagenome (GOLD analysis project Ga0247727, IMG submission 202498) | Biofilm microbial communities from Wishing Well Cave, Virginia, United States - WW16-25 | ecosystem: Environmental > Aquatic > Deep subsurface > Groundwater > Cave microbial mat | place...
GCTGGCTTCTCGTAGACCAATCCACGATTGATCCGAGTCGGCATGCGCAGCACGTGTCGTTTCGCGTTGATACGACCGGGTTACCGTTCGGCCTCCACGATGCTGGAATTATAGAAGTGCAGTCAAACGGTGGCGCACAGAGAATCACCGTCAATCTTTCGGTGGAAGTGCCGGAAGCGGCGCTTGCGCGTTTCAAGCAAGATATCATGTTCCCCCTCACGCTGCTTATGGGTTCGGTTGCCGTGCTCCTTATTGCTTTTTTGCCACCGCCATACGGCACTCACGCTGTCTGGAGCGCTCCGATGGATTCGTTTTCCCTGTCGCTGCGCAGGGCGCTCGGTATCGTTACGGGCGCGGGAATACTCGGATTCATCCGTGTATTTATCGGGAGCGTGAAACAGAAAGATCGATGGGACCTTGGAGAGGCGGGCGGAGGATGCTTCTTTGGCTGCCTTTCATTGGTTGCAATCTTCGCTGTAGGGTTTACGCTGGCGGGATGGGATGCTCGTTTCGCTGGGTTCTATGCCGGCGCATTGGTGAGCCTCCTCGTGGGCTCTCTCCTCACAAAATATCTCTTCAAATACCAGTGCGCTTCGGGGAAGAATCTTGTCCCAACCACGTGGATTCTCGCGATCGTCTCCGCGTTGGCAATCATATTCGTTTCTTCCCTAAGACCGGCCACGAGTGTCACCGAAGGCACTCCGGCAAACCCAATGCCTCCAACCTCTGTGGCTGCTCAGCAGACACCCACTCTTGAGATCGCGGCAGAGAAAGCTAACCTGCGCGCGGGATCGAGCACGAATTCCCCAGTAATTGGCAGCGTACCCAAAGGCGCAAAGGTCCCGCAGCTTTCCGTTTCCGGAGAATGGCATCAAATCAAATTTTCGGGCAAAACCGGCTGGATTCATGCTTCGGTTCTTGCGAATGAAGCGAACCCTTTGGTTGCAAGTCAAAACGGCATATCCCCACCATCCAGACCGCCGGAAGAAGAGTTGTTGATAGCAACCGATGATGGACAAACACAGAAAGTCCTAGAACTGATTCAACACGGCGCGGATGTGAACACGCGGGATGATGCAGGCGCGACACCGCTCATGATCGCAACGGGGTATGGGAACAAGGAGATTCTCAAATTACTTATTGATGCGGGAGCCGATCTCAACGCGAAAGACAACCAAGGCCAGACTGCGCTCGATAGAGCCGAAGAACATGGACGGCAAGACATAGCGCTGCTTCTCCGTCGGGCCGGTGCTCGCGAAACGGAAGTGGGAGGGAGTCCTGGCCAGCAGTTGCTGATATTTGTTCGAAAGCGCAATGCCGAGGCGGTACGAGCTCTTGTGAATGCTGGCACTGACGTAAATACGACTGATCCGGAGTCTGGCCAGACGGCGCTCTTTTACGCGCGTTCCATCGAAATCGTAAGGATCCTCCTTCATGCGGGCGCAACTGTGAACGCACGGAACAAATGGGGATTCACTCCATTGATGAATGCTGAAGACGTGGAAATCGTCGAAGCACTCGTCCAAGCTGGTGCTGATGTAAACGCCAAAAACAATTATGGAGTGACTGCTTTGATGACCGAGATCACAAAGCCTGAGATTGTACGGAAACTCATCAGTTTCGGAGCGGACCTTTCCGCAAAGACCAATCAGGGAGAAACCGTCTTGGATTTCGCAAGAAATATCGAACGGCAGACCGGAGATCCAGCAGTTTCCGAAACAGTAAAGATCCTGCTTGCAGCAGGTGCAAAGTAGCTCAGGAGGTAACAACCATGAACGAGAAGAGTGGAAAAGAACACTTTGACAACGCACTCATGCTTTCGCTCAAAGCCTATGGAGGACAAGAAGGCCTCGATGAACAAATACTGTTTCATGCTACAGAGTCCATACGCGCCGGAATTTCTCCCCGCGAGGAAGCCCACGCACACCTGATGCGAAAGGACGTCTTTCTGCGTTTGAATAAATTCGATGAGGCTGAAGCGGAAATGACAAAAGCCCTGCGATTGGACGAAAAGCTTGTGAACAAACTCACGTACTCAGCCGCCTATCACGATTTAGCTGAAATCAACAGAGCAAAAGGGAACATTCCCGGCGCAGTGGAAGTATTAAAGAACGGAATCGCCGGGCTCCAGAGACTCTACGATCCAAGCGAGATTGAAGGGGCTATTGCTACGCTCTACTGTGACCTTGGTGCGATGCATCTCTCATCTTCGGCGGATGATCACGCCTTCGAAAATCTTCAACGAGCCCTCGGCGCGAATCCCAATTATCCCGATACATACATGTACCTTGGTGTGCTTCATGGATCTCAAGACAGCGCAAAGTTCTATGACGTCCAGAAAGCACGGCAATATTACGAACAGTTCCTGGCGTTAACTGATGAGAATGACCCAAAACGCGCAGTTGTTGCAAAGTATATCTCTGGTCTTGCCAGCGGTGGTGTGGCACAAAAAGGCAAGACTTTTACCGGATCGTGGGGCTGCGCAATTGTACTTACTTTGCTTACCGTCTCGAGCCTCTTGGTGATGGCATCAGATTTCCAATCCGGTTTTATTGGTCTGGTTATTTTCGGAGGAATCCTCGCTGCCTACTGGTACAGCAGGTACAAATAAACAAGCCTACTGTTGACAAGAGACTCTGCCTTGTAATAGAAATTATGGTTTCCTTCACGGGGAAAGACTCAAGAACTGATCGTTGTAGTCCTAGAGAATCAGTCCCAGGCTGCGAGTAGCGCCGTTGACTGTCTTTCTTAACTATCTGTAACGTCATTTTGTAGAAGGGGGCTCATGTGCGAGTAAGATTTTCATTCATCTTTTCTGTCTTCGTATTGTTTCATTGTATCTGTCTTTCTCAGCGTAACCTTGCTGCGGCATCCACCCCGCAACGCAACCCGACACTCCTTTCCGCCGGTTCAAATCAGGCGACCTACCTTCATTCGGGCGAATGGTCGCTTACTGCCGTGGATCTTGTAATCAAGGGGCGCGGTTTTGACTACGTCTTTGCCCGGAAGTACGAATCACAGTCAATCGGTGACGGAACTCTCGGGCAGAATTGGGATCACGCGTACTTTATGGAGCTCCTGGAGTTGCCAAATGGCGATATCTTCTTCTACGATGGCATGGGACGGAAAGAACTTTTCTATGTGCTTCCGCCTCCACCGCTGCCAGGGCCACTCCTGTATGTTTCGCCTCCGGGCGAGTTTGCAGAGTTGAAGAAACTGCAAGATGGAAACTTCTTGATCCATCAACCCGACGGCATGGCATATCTCTTCAACAACTACGGCCAGCTCGTCCGTATCCAGGATCGCAATGAAAACTACATGGAGTTTCTGTATGATCCTACCGGCAAGCTTTCAGTGGTGATCGACACCCTGGGACGCCCGATCCACTATAAGTACAATGATCGGGATAGGCTGATATCGGTTACTGACTTTGCAGGAAGAAGCGTGGAGTTCACCTACGATGATCAGGATAAAGACTTTTTGTTGAGCGTTACTTCTCCTAAAATTGAAGGCACTTCGAACGGCAACGATTTCCCGCAAGGAAAAACGGTTCGGTACACCTACAAAGGCGGCGAGGACATCACCACCATGGCGAATCTCCTTACCGTCACCAATCCACGGGGAGATGTGTTTATTCAAAACACATACGATAGTCAAGATCGACTGATAGAACAGCGGTATGGCCTGGATACGATCCGGTTTGCGTACGAGGCAGGCAAGACGACTGTCACGGATCGCAACGGAAATGAGATCGTATATACATTCAACAAGTACGGAAACCCCACGTCGATCACACAAGGTGGGTTCACGACCAGAATGGAATACGATCCTGACATTATCAGTCCGGAGCTGCCGCTCATTCCGTCAGATGGATTACTGACCAAGATCACCCTTCCGGAAGGCAACTCCATTGAGTACACCTATGAAAAATCGATCCTTTCCCGATTGTTGCGAAGAAGGAGCGAAGCAAACGTTATCTCCGTAAAGCAGATTCCCGGACCGCGCGGGACCGGCGGAAGCAGCGAGACGCTGACCACCAGTTACACCTATGACCCGCTCTACAACCAACTCCTTACTGCGACCGATCCCAAAGGCACTGTCACGACCTATGAACGCGATCAACACGGCAATGTGACCAAAATCACCATGGTGGAAGGCGTGACACAAAGCTTCACGCACAACAAGTATGGTCAGCTCCTTACCGAAACCTCCGGGGAAGGAAATACGAACACCTATGAGTATTTTCCGGAAGCCGGTGCGTTCACGGTCCGGCAGAATGCGGACCAGGAAACCGGAGGATACCTGAAAAAGAAAACGGTCGGTGGACTCTATTCCAATAGTTTTGTGTATGACAATTTAGGAAGACTCACGGAGTTTACGGATGGGAACGGCGTAAAAAGCACGTATGAAGTAAATGCCTTGGATCAGGTAATCAAAGAGGTCCGCTTTGAGCCGCTCTCTTTTGAGACCCGTTATGAATACGATCTCAATGACAACCTGGTCAAGAAATTCGTACAACACAGTTCTGCCGGTGGTGACGGATTCACCGAATACCGCTACGATCACAGCCATCCTCTGAATTACGTGGTGCAAGAAGAAAGCGAAGTCAAGGACGGGGTTTTTGCAACTACCAAATATGACTACGACGGCAACGGGAATCGCACGCTGGTTACTGATCCGGAAGGCAATCAGACCAAGTATGTCTTTGATGCTCGCGACTTGAATACGGAAGTCATCCGAGGGTCCGGGTCTGCCGATGCCTCGTCATCTGTTTTCACTTTCGATGGCAATCGCGACATGAGAACTTCCGCTGATGGGCAAAACAACGTGACCGAATTCAAGTATGACGGTTACGACAGGCAGATAGAAGTGAAGGATGCGCTCGCCAACGTTGCCTTTTATGGGTACGACAATAACGGAAATCTGACGAGTCAAATCAGCAAGGATGCAGGCGATGCAATCCTTGCTCAGACGACGAGCACCTATGACGGGTTGAACCGGCTCAAAACAAGGTCCGACAAGTTCCTGCCTTCTGATGCAGTTGCCACCCACAACTATGACAAGAATAGCAGGATTACGTCAGTGAGTGACGCCAACAATCACGCTACGAGCTACAGTTATGACGCAGCGAACCGGATCGCCACCATGACCGATCCTTTGGGCAACAAAATCACCTACGAATACGATGAAAACAGCAATGCCACGAAGGTTACGGAAGAAGAGACAGGGCTTCTAGGATCAGAAAGTTTTGTTACTACGAATGAATTCGACAAGGCGAACCGGCTTTCGAAATCCATTGATCCGGCAGGCGACACGATGGAATATTTTTACGACTCCATGGGCAACAACGTCATCACTATCGATGCCGAAGGAAATCAAACCGCTGCCAGTTTTGTTAATGCTAACCGCAGAGTCAAAACGGAAGAAGCGAACGGATCGATCATCACCAAATTCGACTATGATCTCAACGGACGACTTAAGAGCATCACTGATGCCAACGGAAATACAACGAGTTATGGGTATGACCCGCTCAACCGGAGTGTCAAGACCACATATGCAGATGGGAAGGAAATCAATCTGATTTTTGATCGTGCAGGCAATGTGAAAACGGTGACCGATCCCAATGGCACGGCTGTTACGAACACCTACGACCCTCTGAATCGACTCGTTTCTCGGAGCATTACAAAGGCTCCGGGAATAGAGGGTCCGGCATCTGAGAGTTTTGAATATGACGGATTATCCCGCTTGAAGAAAGCGACTGACGATGACTCGCTCGTGGAATTCAGTTACGACACGCTCTCCAATGTGATTTCAGAGTCTCAGAATGGAAAGACCGTTACCGGCACGTATGATGCAGTGGGTAATCGTACCGGAATCGTGTATCCATCGGGGAGGCAGATTTCACTGCGTCATGATGTGCTCAATCGTCTTCAAAAGATCGAAGAGCAAGGTAATCCGATTGCCGAATACACATACCAAGGCACAGGAAGAACGGCTCGGATCGGCCTGAACAATAGCACCCGCACAGAGCTCGGGTACGACAGTGACCGCAGAGTTACCTCCATGAACCATCTTGATTCTGCAAACCAGCTCGTTGCAGGTTTTTCATACGCATGGAACAAGATGGACCAACGGAAATATGAGCAAAAGGCACATGAAAACGGCCGCGCAGACATTTACAGCTACGACACCATGTACCGGCTCACTCAAGTTGGGATCAATGCTCCCGATCCACAAAGCCCGTCGTTTGCGCAAAAAACCATCACGTACAATCAGGACGGCGTTTACAACTTCAAGCAGATGACAGAAACGGAAAGTGGAATTTCCCGTGTCAAGACGACTCAGGTCAACAATCGGAATCAGTACACAGTCTTTGATAACCAGTCTCTGTCCTATGATCCGAATGGAAATACGAAAACACTTTTTGGAAAGCAGCTGTTTTACGACTACGCAAACCGGTTAACCAAAGTGGTAAATAGCGACGGAACGACAACAACGATGAGCTACGATGCTCTTGGCCGGCGCACGTCTCTTTCTTCTGGCGGTCAGACAACCAATTATGTTTGGTCCGGGCAGCAAACAGTGGAAGAATACGCGGGAGCGGGACTCCAGGCCTCCTATGTGTACGGACGCGGAATTGACGAGATTGTACAAATGAAGCGCAGCGGTCAGGCTTACTACTATCACATGAATTCTATCGGATCTGTCAAGGCGATTACCGATTCAACCGGAAAAACCGTAGAGCGTTATGATTACGACCCGTATGGTAATGGGTTAATCCGTGCGGATCAGATCCCACCTGATGTGGAACAAGTTCGACTGCGCTCTGGAGATTTGCATATCCGATTCACGGAGGCCGTGAAAAAGTCGACGTTGATAGCGACGCTGAAAGACAGCAACAATCAGGATGTTCCATTTACTACTGTATTCGAAGAGCAGGAACAAAAAGCTGTCCTGCATCCGAATACACCACTCGCAGCAGCCGGTCAATACGGGTTGACGATCCAAGCGGGATTAACTGATCTTTTGTTAAATAGAATGGCAAGCGATTTCCAGCAGTCGTTCACGGTATCAGCCGATGAGATCTATTTTGACAACAAGGTACCCGAAGTTGAAGAGATCACAATTGCAAGTGGGCGAAATATCACAATTCGTTTCAGCGAGGAAATTTCTGAATTTCCTCCGGCTGCGATCTCGCTGGAATTCAACAATCAGGCCCTAACAGGTTCTCTTTCCTTCACTCCAGCAGCAGTAAAAGCTACATTCTCGTTGGCCGAAGTGGCAGCACCAGGGGCATTCACTCTTCGACTTTCTTCCGGAGTCAGAGATGAAACAGGTAAAGCTCTTTCAGGATTCGAACAGATTCTGGTGATAGTTGCTCCAGATCAAGTGGTTTATCGGCTGGAGAAAGATGTTGTGGCAAGCAGCATTGCTGGTAATTCACCCGCTTTCCAAGGGCGAAATGCTGATGTCTCTACTGGGCTCCCCTATTTCCGTGCACGATACTTGAATTCATCTATGGGACGATTCCTGTCGCCAGATCCGGAAGGCTACATTGATTCCCAGAATCTCTATCAAGCCTTTCTGAACAATCCGGTAAATAACTCTGATCCACTAGGAACGGACACGGTTTTGATTTTCTATGGCGAGTCGTATCTGTCGACAGATCGAGTTGGAAGGCGTGGAGATGTGGGAAGACTTTTCGAGCTTGCTGCGATTACAAGATATAATCAACTGAAGCTGGATGCCGAGAACGAGAATAGGAAGCTCATCGCCGCTGGACGCACCGGAACAGATCTCATCACGGTTGTAAATCCGGTAAAGATTTCTGACAAGGCACAATTTATCGCTCTCGTAAACTCAGAGTATCTTAGCGGACCGATTCGCGAACTTCACGTGTTTTCACATGGATGGGCTGGCGGCATAAATTTCGGCGGTGCAAACGATGCGGATTGGAGATTGAGAAACTTCATGATAACTGATATTCCGAGGATCGATGGGTCAAATTTTGCCGTGGGGGCGTCCGCCTATTTCTTGGGGTGTGATACCGCACAAAGTACACCCGAAACACGTCGGGCATTAACTGTAATGTACGGGTCGCCTACGACGTTCGCCGAGGCATTCTCCGATCAGGTTGGAATTAGGGTGGTCGCTTATGCTTGCCCAGCAGAATTCCGCTCTGATAGGACAGGCGTCTATCTAGATCCAGTCCGCCCTGGAGGTGTCGTTGAATTCAACCCGTAGCGTCCAGCTGTTGGAGCTTTTTTTGTGCATTTTCCTGTGTAGCGGATGTGCACACGCTGACAATGTGAAAAAAGAAAACCAGTGCGTGACGTACAAGAAACCGATAGATCAGTTGGAAACAATCGTGAGTGAGCGTCATGACGCAGTAGCAAGAATTTTCAGCCCCTGTCCAACGAATTGTCCACTTGAAGCCTTCGGGCTGGAAGCCGAGGAACGAAGAAAGAGGTTCCCGGAGACCTACAAATACTACGAGCTTGCGGAGGCAGATTTTATCAGAGCAGTGACGCAATCGATTGAGACTCCAAAATCTGGGAAACTACAAGTTGAAATTATCAGCGGCGCCTGGAGACTCGCAATGGTCGAGCTTCATCCCAATGGCGCGGCTATCAGCGGTGGTGGGGAACCAGGCTCGGTGTCACTTGAAATCGTTGAGCGAACAAAACTCCAAGGTAACGAAGGACCAATAGACCGATGTAACTCTGTTTGGTTTCAGCAAGGTATGAACGGCGTGACACTGGCAAAACCAGTTTATACAGAAGAACCATCGAAGAGAAAGTTGGGCGAGATTCAAATTCTCATTCAGGAAGGGCCACCAACTCCGAAATAGCGCCTCGACGTGGGGTCGTCGTACGTGGTATTAGGATGTATCGGCTCCACTTCGGGAACAACCCAAGGATACAAGACAATCCAAGCATTCTTTTACCGGTTATTCCTAATTAAATTAATGTTGCAATCAATGTATTTCTTAAACCTTTTCTCCGTCACCGTGACCATTTTCAGCGGTGGGTGGCTTTGCGCAGGAGATGACCAATCTGCCGCCGCATTATTGGAAGCTGCTGGAGCAGGAGAAACCGCTCAGGTGAGACAGTTGATTGGGGGCGGGGTGAACGTCAACGTTAGGGAGAAGAATGGTTGGACACCTTTAATGAAGGCAGCCGTATGGAGCCGGAATGCTGTAATCAATCTTTTGTTAAGCTCTGGAGCAAATGTAAATGCCCAGAACGAGGAAGGACGGACAGCACTAATGTATGTAGCAGAGCATGGGTCCATGGAGTCGGTCCGTATTTTGCTTAAAGCGGGCGCAGATGGAATTCAATGTCCAGGCATTTACCGGCTCGCTCTCTTTTACCGCCGGCTCAAATCAGGCGACACTCGCCTTGGCAGAGGTTGCGACACCCGGAGCCTATACTCTCCGGCTTTCGTCTGCCATAAAGGATGAAGCAGGCAAAACACTTTCTGATTTTCATTGATTGATTCTTGCCGCCATTGAGCAGACACAGTGCCCCTCGCACATACCACAACATGGCCGTAGCTCATCATCACCAGGGAAACACTGGCACTTGCCTGAAAGTTCGTAGTACCCGCAGCAATAGCAGTGCAGACCGGTAACTGCAAATTCACACGCGCAGTCATGAGGATGCTCAACATGACGAACGCCGTTATAGTAGAGCCAATTCTCTGGTTTCATGTACCCGCAGCTTTGATCTGACGTCGCATGTCTTCACTCCGGCAGACTCGACCATAACTCTTCGGCATTGAATCGTTCAACGGCTGTTTCTTTATTGTCCTGAAGATCACTGAAGAAATCTATTCCGGTGATTGTCTCCACGGCATCTATGGTTGCGAGGTGATCAGTGAGGTACGCATCAGACTTGGCATGACCAGTTATCTTTTTGTTGGTATTCGGAAGCATGAATGTCATCGTCTCTATAAACCCGTTGGAGCGCTGGTAAAGAAGGATCTTGTAAAAATGGGTTGGAATGCCGACTCTTTCTCTTGGTTTCACCCGGTCCACAACTGCATCATCATCTTTCGCTCCATCCCCGTCCTTGTCGAACACTGAGCCGGAAATGATATAGAGTTCTCCTTTCTTTCTTGCGATCGCCCGCGCATAGCTTTCCAGGTATTCCCAGATGTTCTGATTGAAGTTCGCTTGCTGCGGAGTGATGTTTGAAAGAATCGTTGTATTGATCATCGTGGCTTCGGTCCGCTTCATGTCCGCTGTAGGAGCCAGGTGTCCCCGGTCAAAGATTGGCTCATCGTAGTCTTCGCAGAAAGACGCGGCATCATCGGAAAGGCGCGGATCTTTGCGAAAGCAGTCTTTCCTTTTTCTTTTTGAAGTAAGATCGGCTGTGGTCAGCCGGTATGCAACCCACAGAGGATCACGCACATCATCATCATAGCCGATGATGTAGTCCTGCTGGTACAGAATTCTTTCGGTTGTTGCAGGGTTGGTTGTCTTCGGCACGCCCCACGGAAGATGGACGGTTTCGGCATCAGCCTTTTGATTGTCGTCAAGCTCCAGTAGCTGGTTGTACTCCGCTTCTTTTGCGTCCGAGACTTGGCAACCACAACTCTGCGCTAGAACTTGTTTACCATTCGCAACCAAGACGAGGCCGAGAAGAGCTGGAAGAACTGTGCATGTTCGCCTTGCGATTCGAACCATTTGACTTTTCATGAGCATTTCCTCATTTCGTGCGTTTTCTCTTTTCAAACCAAAACTAGATTTCCTCGAAGTACTACACAGCAAAACATTATGATCCATCGGCAAAGGGTGTTAAGCTTAGCGACCATATCATTTCATGGATGCTCGGAATACACTTTACTGTAGCCAATGTATTGGACTGAACGAGACGGAGCACTTTATCTGCTGGATCGACAACTACGATCCTTTGAGGATTCTCCGTATTGGAAAGCATGGATAGAATTGACTGAGATAATGGATTTGCTTCTTGAAAGGAGTACCCAAAAACCACAATTTCATTCGCGGAACCTATTGCCTCACTCACAGCTTCATTTTGCCTTCGGAGCCAAGGCAATCTGATCTTATCCATTGCCCGAGTAGGTGGCATAAGAAACGGCCACTTCGGTTTCAGTCTGTCAAGGCAAAATCTTTGTTGGTCGAATCGGTTGTTTTCATCTAGGGGAATTTCCAGGTCATGAAATACTTCGAGACCAGCAAGATCCAAACGTTTTAGCTCGGCCAATCGATTTAATTCGGAGAGATACATCGCATAGCGGGAATTTATCATCCAGTTCAAAGAACCCTGTGGCTTTAACACACGGATCATTTGATTGTCATTGCCACTCGAAACCGGTGGAGTGGGAATGTTTGAGAAAGGAAGACCATAAAAATGTGAGAATCCAAAGTTATGGGCATCGGCTTTTGCGAGACTAGTTAAGCTTCTTTCAACGAGGAGATCGTAGTTAAATGTGATGACCGTGATTCTCCCAACGTGGGGAGCTTTCAAGGAATAGAACAGCAACTCGTCGATAGGCCCTGACGAGTTCAGACACAGCGTATTCGTTGTGTGAGCAATGACGGATACGATCAAGGACTGGAGCCCGCCATATAGTAACCGACAGTTGCTGTCTTCAGGGTGTTCCAGTGCATCTTCAAACACAAAATCAAATGCCTCCTCCATGGTAAGCGAAGTGACTGAACTAGTAGGTCTCTTCCGCTCGGACCAGCGTTCCTGAATCTCTTTCAACAAGTCGTTAGTTAATTCGCCATCAATACGACTTGCAATCTCGAAAAAATCAGCATTAAGAGGTGGGGGTATTTTTGTCTCAGTTGGTTTATCGGCTTGCTCCCAAATCCATTGGGCTCTCGATGCCCCTGCCCCAAGAATTAAGACCCGGTGAGCCTTAGGCTCTTCTTTTTCTGTCTTCAGGCCCAGCAGTTTTCGAAGGAATTTCATTGGATTCTTATATTGAGAATTATAAATTAGATCTCCATTGATTGATGATTCTTGCTGCAATTCTGGAGTCTTACATTCTTTATGAATGAGAGCGAATTGTGGGAAAAAACGGAACTGCCCATTTTTCGGCTAGTGATTATGAGACTATCACAAGGAGGTGGCTTCTTCTTTAGAACCTTTTTCATTGTGCCTTCCATTGCCCAAACGAGTTGATCACTTCAAAGAAGGGATCGTCTTTGGGATAAAGATCCATTTTGATAATTTTCGACATCAGTTTACAAGGTCGCGTGTAGAATGGAAGACAATCAACGTAGCCAGATCCCACAAGATGTGAACTGAAGAGCGGATCGGGCGAGTTTGGAAGGGAAATTCCAAGTTGAAGTGACGGTCGCTTCGCAATCGTCGTTGGCATGTTTGAAATATCAGCGATATGAAGAGGCTTCGGCTTCCAATTGAACCGATAGTCCATGATGTGGGTCTGAAGTGCCGGCAGGAGGAATCGCATGATGTAACCGTAAACACGCTCTCCTTTGAGGACGTGTTCCCAATTAGGCTGAAGCGCAAACCACGCAGCGATCTTGGGGGAAAAACTCAAATCGAGAAAGCGGCTATCCAAACCGTAATGCTGAGCGAGCGATCCCTGGAATGCTATCAAATTACTTGCCGCTTCAGCCATTCCGTACTGCAATTCACGATCTTCGGAAGTGGTGAGATAGGGCTGATGAAAAATATCTACAAGGCGTTTGTCTTTTGTAAAACGTTTTCCAAATTCTTTGAGCAACTTACTATTGTAGGATTTCGTGAGAGGATGGCTCATAAGGTGCATCCCCCAAGCAGTCAGGCGAGCGTGGTCCTCGTCAAGTCTCTTCTGGATTGCCTGACGGAGATCCTTTCCAGCATCTTCTTCCCACCAGCACGTAGACCAGTCGAGCTCGTGCACAAACCGGAACTCGGACGCATGAAGTGAGATAAGATCCCGCATTCCGTAACTTCGGGAACGGACACTCAGGCGATACTGCTTGGCTTGTCCCCGAAACGCAAACGGAGCTCGCCAGAGACTTTTCGATATCTTAATAAGCTCCTCAAGTTGTTTGCGATCCGATCTTGACGCTTCCTTAAGGAGTATCTTCTCTGCCCGTTCACACTCTTCGACCACCTCGTCAATCGGCCTTGCTTTCCCGATATCTTCGGCATCAATGGAATTCATATGAAACCAACAAAGGACATGATTTCAAATCGAGCTTGTCCATATTGTAATACCCAGTTGGTAGACGGCCAAATCTTCGCCAAAAGAAAAAAGGGAGAACAAAAGGCGGGTGATTTGTTCTCCCTGAGCATTGAGCCTTGGCGGGGCTCAAAGTCATTCCGGGCGTGCGACAGTTAAGCCGCAGGCCACAAAGAATGCATTTACTCGATTAAAGAAGGATGGTGGAAGCGGGATCTAGCGGTTTTCGGGAAGGGGTTGCGGAAGGGTGAGTGTGGTGGGATTTATCGGACCTTCAACCACTTCAGCGCAAGCTCCAATGCTTTGCGTTGCACCTGGAGTGATTCTCCAGATTCGGCGCAGGCTTTTACCACTGAGGCAGCAACTCTGATGGTCTGTTCTCTTTGCAGTCCTATTTTCTTTCCGATCTTTCGCTTGAGGTCTGGAGGTAAGTCATCGATCTTTAACGCCATTGCCATTCTCCCGTTTTCCGATGAAAGTGAAGCCTTCGGCAACCACTTCGGTACGATAGTGCTTCGCTCCCTCGGCATCTTCCCAGCTGCGGGTCTTCACTCGACCTTCCACAAAAAGCGATTGGCCTTTCTTGAGCAGTTCAGAAGACAGTTCCGCTAACCGGCCAAAGGCGACAACGTTGAACCATTCGGTTTCTTGTCTTAGTTCGCCGTCTGTTTTGTAGCGATGGTTGGTGGCCATCTGAAACGAGGCAACCGGTTTGCCTGCGGGCGTATACCGGATTTCCGGATCCGCTCCCAGGTTACCGATCAGCAAGATTTTGTTGAGAGACATAGTTTCCTCCTTCTAGTTTTTCTGTTCGTTTTTTTGTTCTTTCGTGATCGTGATCCGATCGTTTCCGTACTCAACGGCAATCGTCTCACCGATCCGGAATCCCAGATCTTGAAGAAACTTTCCAGCGATGCGGATTACCGGATAGGCAGACGTTTCACACTCGTTGTCGTAGAACGCATAGTAGACTTTTCGCTCACGCTTGGGCCGCATGGCATTCTATTCCTTCGAGCGCTGCTTCATTCTGGTTTACCGGAAACGCCTTCTGGAACTCGCGGTTCACCACCTCAAGCAACCGGAACGCAACCCGAAAGCTTCGTGTCTTGTGCGTTGCGTAGTAGCTCGCGGCATTGAATGCGGCATAGACAGTTGCGCCGCCGTTTGCGTCCGAAAAAATCCGCTTCGCGTGGTATCCTCCGCAAGGCCGAAACACCTCTTCCAACTGGTCAGGTGTGAGAGCCGTATTCATCCAGCTCCGGTAGGTCGCTACGATCCGGTCAAACCCTTGAAGGTAGCTCACGAGCTCATTGGTCACGCGATCGATGTCGATTTGCCCCAAATGGATTGAGACAAACCCGCTGGCAAAGACGCCACCGCCGCCGACAGCGAGATTCGTGCAGACAAAGCGGAATGCGCCAATCTGCATGGAAACGGTTCCGCTTCCATCGTAGGTGTTCGCGATCTTGAGGCACGGACAGATCTCGTCGCCTCCGGCAACTGCTTTCGCAAGCGCAGGGAACTTGAAGAGCGCTCGCATGCGTGCGCCGTTTCGGTCTATGAAAAGCCCATACGGCGTGGGGCCAACATCCAGCGGGCGGAGAGCCTGCCGGACGTTACCCAGAATTTCCTGATGCGGAACAAGCGCATAACGGTTCGAGACCACGCTGATTGGTTCTTCGGTGTCCATCCGCACCACGGCGTAACGCTTTGGCACGGGCTCCCAGGTGCAGTCTGCCTTGGGAATGTAGACTGGCCGAAGAGTAACGGGGAAGTCGGCTGCATGGCCACGTTCCATGGTCTGGTTGATGTGCAAAGATAGATCTACTGTTTTCATTCGTTTACCTCCTTTGAGATTGTTTTGAGTTTGGTTGAAAAATCTGAAGTTCTAGAACGGATGGGCGGCGAAGCTTTGCCTGGCTTATCTGGTCTTCGAGTAGTTAGAGAGACGGCTTTGTATGGCATCCGCCGCTTGCTTGTCGGAATCGTACTGCCCACAGGCATCGCAGGCTTGGATCTCGTAGAGTTCCTGTGAGTAAACCTGAGACGTATCGTCCTCTTCCATGATCAGCCGGACGACAGAAACGATTCTGATTCCGTCAATGCAGCTACGTCTACACTTTCTCTTCCTCATCTGCCGTCTCCTTTTTCCGAAAATGTTGGCACTCGGATGAGAGTCTTCTCAATCGCTTGTTTGTCACGCAGGCACACCGGCAAGAAATCGCACATTCCACAATGTCTTCCAGGGCGCTTGTAGAAGTTTCCTTCCTCGATTTGAGATGTGACGTGAGCCACTTTTTGGAGAAACTCCGCGAAGTCCGCTCCGTCTCTTTTCGCAAAGAGCCACTCGATTTTCGGACGCTTCGTTTTCACGAAGACACAGAAAGCAAGTTGCTCGGCATCCGGTTGATCAAGAAAGTAAGCAGTAAGCTGATCTGACAGGATCACTTCATGTCTCGCATAGCGTGAGGCCGAAGTCTTCCAGTCCACCACGGTCTTCTTTCCGTCAACGTCTGCAACGAGATCGATGATCCCTTCAAACGGCATCGGAAGATTGGAGATCCGGAACGCGAAGCTCCGTTCAACCGCATACACTTTTGTGATCCGTTGGACTTCTTCCGCGAGAAAGAGCGAAAGAAGGTTTTCTCCCTTGGTCCGAAGATTCTCCCAGGATTCCTTGCCGCCGTAATGCAGCTCGATATCCTTGAGACCTTCCCAGAGATGAAGGAAGTTTTCTTGAGGATTCATTCCCTGTCGGAAATAATCAGCCAGGACCACGTGGAGGGCCGATCCAAAGACAAAGTTGGCACTTTGGAGCTTTGGCCTGAGCCGTTCCAGGTAGTGGAGCCGGTAACTTTCCGGGCAAGTGAGATAGCGCTGCAGGCGGGAGACCGAGAATTGAGGAAGGTCTGATGCGGCAAACACATCATCTGCACTTCGAATAATTGTTTCTTCCATATGCTTTTCCTCCTTGGGTGGGAGCGTGGAGAAGACGGTTTTCTGGCGAGAAAACCGCTTCATCCACGCAGATTGTTCTTGTCTTGGCTATCGGGCCGGAAACACGCGCTCGATATTCAGGTAGGCTCCGTTTTGAGAAGTGGTCACTTGGCAGGGAATGTTGAGCGAGATGCCATCGGTTACGGCGTTCACTGGAAAGTTGTATCCGACTGAAGTGAGATGCTCGGCAAGCTGTTTTTGGGTGCCAAAGAGTTTTGCCGGCCTGCCCGAAACATCAACGTTGATGAAGTAGCGAGGGCCCCACTTTCCCGGCATAACGCCGATGGAAAGCATCTTGGCCGCGACCGGTTGGGTTGGCCCCACTCCAGGCTGAGAGGGATTCTTGGAACCTGCTGTTCCGTTGAGTTCCTTTTGCAACTGGACCGAAGCCAAAAAGGTTGAAGCAATCTCTGCTTCAAGCTGGAGCGCCTTGAGCGCTCTGGCTTTGATGGCAGAAGGCGGCTCGCCGTTCAGCTCCAGATCCATCTCCAATGAGACTGAGTCAATGCGGCCATCAGGACTGAGGCTTCGCTTGATCACCAAGTGAGATTCCGATCTGGTCGCAGGCGGAAATTCCGCTGGGCCTTCCGGCAATGCATTGCCCGTTCCTTCGTTCTGGATCGCTTCCCGTTCCAACTCCTCTTCACCTTTGCCGGTTCCGTTTTTGAGCTCGGCTACCGCAAGAACGTGCTTGCACTGCCACGTGGGATCAGCCATATGCTTTTCAAAGTCCATACAGTTGCAGCACATGCGGTCACCAACAACCTGGACCAGATAAAACTTCGTAGGATTAGCCGCAGAAAAAATGCGGAACCCATCGGAAGTTTTGGTAATGACCAGAGGCTCATCAGAAGCCCGAAGCTTGCGCTTTTGCAGTTCCTGTTCGTTCATGGTTTTCCTCCTTTATTCTGAAAGCACACACTGCGTGCATGCTTTGTTTGTCATTGAACTGACCTCAGCGTAAGGAGAAAAAGGAGAATGCAAAAGACGGGGAAAGTTGCCGGAGAGGGAATGTAATTAGAAACAGACTTGTAACTATTGAAGAAATTAGCGCAGGAAGTTCACGTATTAGGTGTCACAACTACAGTATTAGTAGTTTCGAAAGCAGGCGAGGATGCTTTTATCCCTTCTGGCTCACCTCACGCTCCCAGAATTGAAGGATCATGTTCCCATTAAGGTCTGAGAGTTTCCAGTCGATACTACTGAATGTTCTTTCTACGTCTTTCCTATCAATCCCGAATCGGGAAGCAATCTCCGCCTGGAAAGGTTCCTGCGATTTCTTCGTATTGAGATAGTCTATTGTTTTTTGCAGGGACCATAGGTACGCCCTCAGAGCTCTCGGACCGGCTTTATGGCTGACATACAAACCGACGACAACGGTACCGAGCGTGCCGGGCGGTGCCGGGAAGACCCGAACTCCAAGCTTTTCCGCTTCTCGTTTTGACATACTGAGGAACGGCTCCCAGGCGATAACGCCATCAATCTCCTTCGTCTTCATCTGCCGTGCGCAGGACTCTGGGCCTTCAGCGTCAGACAGAAATAATGGCCGCTTCTCCGCTATGAGTTCCCATCTTTTGGAATCTTTCTCGTCCTCGGGTTTTACAATGAACAGTCCCTTGTCCAAGGTGTCACGAAGTGCGGAATAAAAAAAGAGATCTGGTGGCGCCGCGAACCTTATCCCGGCGAGATCCCAGGTGGATTGAATCTTTTTTCGAGTGATGCACATCACATTCGCCCTTCCGATGGAGCAGAGAAACTGCGGTCCGGTTCTTAGACTGGTGCGTGGCGCTAATGCAATGTCTGTTTCATCATGATAGACGCGCTCACAGGCCTTGGTAAAACTCCCTATGCTTTCACGTTTCAGTTCCACGTTCCATTCTTTTTTGAGGAGTCCATACGGTTTCCCTTCTTCCGGGGCCCACGATAACATCAATGAAGGTAACGTCCAGAAGGATTCTATTTCTGCAATCCGGAGGTTCGCGGCAACTTCACCTTTGGATTTGAGAACGCGGATCGCTGCCGCCGTCCGCTTGGTCGGCTTCTTAAACCACCTCCAAACCGTCGTTCGGTCTATGTTCTCAAACCCTGGGTACACCCTGAGCGCGTCCGCCATCTGCTCGATGGATATATATTTCTCACGAAGTGAATCCAGCTCTTTGCGCAACTTGTTCAAAGGAACCTTCCACGAAATATCATATGCCTGAGTGCATCAGTATGCAATCAGTTTCTGCTAAAAAAACGATGCAAGCCGTTGCGAATACTACGGATACAACTTAACACAACTAAAATATATTATATATAGTTATTTTACTGTTGCATTTTGTTGCAAGTTGTGGTATAATCCTATCGAGATAAGTGAATTGATCGTTGTTGCGATTAAGCCAAAAAGAGTGGCCCCAAAAATTATGGGCACCGTTCCGCAAGGGAGGGTGCCCATGATTATTGGAAAGGCCAGCGGCCTCTTTCGAGTAGCCGACCCAGTAGTATAGGACCTACTGAGGATTCTACCCCCTACGCTGAGGCTGTCAAGTGCCTCAGCCAGTGCCGGCCAAAGAGCATTTAGAGGCTTTGCTGGACCCTTCCAATAGACCACTGGCTCCGAACGTCCTCACGGAGGATGCCACGGTGCCGTGTGGAATTCACTTGGGAGATGATTTTATGCAGAGCGGTTCTCTGAATAACGTTAGTGTCGGCAATGCGCTGTATGCGCACGTCACGGAACTGGCCACGGCGACAAAGGCGTTCCGAAAATTTCAAGATCCTGAGGTCTTGCTGAAATTAAGCGGAACGATTCAGTCCTTAGTCGAAGCTTTAGACCGCGTTGATCCGGCAATTGTTCCACAAATTGTCCGGTTGATTGACCTCGGGTATGGCCCCGTCTGCCAGCGGTTGGATTCAAGCTTTTGTCCATCGTTTCATATACTGCGATGGCCAAGAAGTTTCATGTCTGTAGTCAAAACGCGAGGATGGGGCTTCTGCCCGTTTTGCGGACGCTTAGTCGTTCCCAATCCGCTGGTGGAAGAGCCCGACGATGGATCCACAGAGCCAGACGGCGTGCAGGAACTTCGTTTGGACATTCCATGGTAACACAGATGAGCATCACTCTTCGGGCCAAACTATTTCGCGCGTATGGATTCTTGATAGGCACATTACATCCGGAGTCTACGTCTCTCGAAATCTGTGAGCACAAGAAAGAGAGCCTTACCCGGCAAGAACAGCCCCCGATTAACAAACTCCGCGAGGAAGGCCGCGAGCTCCAGGAAGGCGAGCGGAAACGCGCGGCGTGGCTTGACGAAAACGACACGCATGAAATCATGCCACAGCCGAATCATGCGCTTGAGTGTGCAGCGGGAGTCATGGCTCTCGCTGCAGCAACGCTCGTTTATTTCACGCTTGCTCCGTTTGCGGCGGCAGCGATTTCTCTAATCGTGGCAGTCGGGCTCGTGATTCCGACTGCCCTTGGGTTCCACTTTTTCCTTACGTCGCTCGCTCAAGGGAACCGGGTGGTTTTCAGCGTTGTGTGCACATTGCTTGTTGCGGGCCTTCTGGCGCATGGTTTTCTTGCATGCGTGCGGAGCGAGATCTTCAAACACTTGATCAACCATGAAGCGCCGGTCAGCATTGAAGACGACTCCTCGGTTACCCAGAAGAACCGCGCGAACGACTCGGAGCGCCGCGTGACCGCGCTCTTTGACACGGCGCTTCCGCTTGCGAGTTTCGCCCTGGAAGGTTTTGCCGGCCTTGCCTGGTATGAAGCCTTGCGGCGAAGAAAGCAGATCGCGGACGTCCGCGCGCGGATCTTGGCCGTCTCTCGCGTCAAGGCCGAACTCGAGTCGATACGAGAACGCCTCAAGGAAGTGATTGAGGAACTGACGATGCGGACAGAGCTCCCGCACATTTTCGAAAAAGAATTCTTGTGCGGCATGCTTCACGCGCGAGGCGAAGGCGAGCGAAGAGCTCGAGCCGCAGCGAAAGCAGCCGAAAGCGAAGAGAGTGCGTTTCAAAAGAAGGTAGCTCGATGGGTTCCGATTGCGCTCCTTTTAGTTGTACTCTTTGTTGCCCTCGCTACACGCGCGTTTGGAGAAAGCGAAACAGAAGTGCAACGCGTGAATCTCGTAATGGTCCTTGATCTTTCGGAGTCGCGAAAGGCAAAGGGTTCCGATGGAAAGGTAGAATTCGAGCAAGATCTTCACGCGGCGGAAAAAGTGTTGCGTCAGATCCCGCTTGGAGCAGCAGTTACGGTTTTGGGCGTGACCGGGAATGGTTTGAATCCATATCTGATTCTGAAGGCGACGGTGGCGAACAATCCCGGAGTTTTTGAGGAAAATATCGCAGAAGCACGAGCGAGGCTTGTCGAAGCGCTGCGAACGAAGGGAAAATCCCTTGTTCCCAAGAGCAAAAACACGGCTCTTTTCGGAACATTCTATGTGGCTTCCGAGATTCTGGTTGCCCGGCTTGGAGATCGCAAGATACTGCTAGTTCTGAGTGACATGCAACAGGACGATGACCATGAATTCGACTTCGAAGCGATGAAAAGAATTCCTGAGAGCCTATTTGACAAGGCCGAACGCGAGGGGCTGATCCCGAATCTCCGAAATGTTGAGGTCTATTGCATAGGCGTAACTGCTCAAAACAAATCGATTCAGTACTGGAACAGTCTCCGGCAATTTTGGACAGTTTATTTCAAAAAAGCCGGGGCGGATCTCAAAGCGTTTACGATTTCACGCGAATTCAACTTTGGTCGAAAGAATTAGGCACAATGAAAAAGCTGGCAGTAATTTTGGGAATCGGATCTGGATTTCTGATGCTGGCCGGAATAAACCCCGGCCAGCTCATGCTTTTGGGAATTGTGGTCCTGGTGTTTGCCGCCTGGCTGCGTGCGTTTGCCGGGAAGCGTGGATTCAATGGAGATTTTTGGGGGGCGCTTGCCGCGCTTCTGTTTCTTCCGTATATCACGCAGCAGCTCATGTATCACTTCTTCGCATCAATCAATTGGCGGCTCGCTTTCGCACTCATTGTATTCGTTACGATCATCTCCGCCCTCCTTATATATACGCGACGAGAAAAGAGAAATGAATCTCGCATGAGCGGCGTTGAGCGCACGCCGCTCTATCCCGAGTCTTTTGAACACGACCGTTGGCTAGGATCCAACGAGATAACTCGGGACGATTTCGAGGTTGAACGCTAACAGCTTCGACGCTATTCGAATTTGGCGCTGTTTAGAAAAAATCCCTTTTAGGCGGGTGTATCAATGAAAGGATTGAGGCTTATTCGCAGCCTCTCCAAAAGAAGAGTCGATCGCGCATCCGATGATCTCTTGCGCGAGATCGCTGCGTTTCAAGAGTCTGCATACAGAGCGCGCGTAGAAGATGGGCTTGCAAAGCTCCGGCGGGTAACAGGGCCAGAGGTATGCTTGGGCGCTGCTCCCTGGGGAAAAGAAGCCTCAATTCCCTTGAGTCACCTTATAGCTCACTCCTTGATTGTTGGAAGCAGCGGAGCCGGAAAATCGTTTACTGCACTGAGCATCGTTCTTGAAATGCTTCGCGGAGGAACTGCGCAGTTTGGATTGCTCGATGCAAAAGGCGAGCTCTTTGGATTAGCACTCCGCTACCTCTATGCAATCCTTTACCGGCTTTCCGATGAAGAGCGGGAGAAGATGAAACAAAAGATTGTGATCATTGACTTTTCAGACACGGCACGGATTTCTCCGTATAACATCCTGGCCCCGCTTGAAGGACAAGATGTTGAGTTTCTTGTTGAGAACCGCATTGAAGCAATCGGTGAGTTATTTTCGGATCAGGTTTCTCCGATCACGCCACGCATGCGGACTATCATGAAATACCTATTCCAACTTGCGGCCTTGGGCAAGTTGCCGCTTCCGTGGATCGGCAGACTCATGGACGATCAAGCGATTCTGCAACATATTGTCCGAGCCTGTCCGCACGAGCAGGTGAGAAATTATTTCCTCTCTCGATTTGACAAAGAGCCGAAAGCGACCGTGAGCGCGGTCCGTCAGCGGATCGATGCAATCCTTGCAAGTGAAAGCGTCCGGCTTGCGCTCGAGGGAGAATCTGCTCCGGATTTCCGAAAACTTCAGGATGAGGGCTCGATTGTTTTGATCAATACTGCCGGCAGAAATATCAGCCGGTCAGTCTCGCTTCTTTTGCAGATTCTGATTCTCCAAGACATCAAGCAATCGATCTTTGGCAGAAAAAACTCGCAGCAACCGTATCTGTGGTTTTTTGACGAAGCACAGAATTTCTACCGGCTGCGCTCCGCCCACCGCGCTATGAACGAGATCCTCACCATGGCCCGGTCGTTCGGCTCCTTTGCGTGCCTCATCACGCAGAGCATCTCTTCGGCGATTCGCGATGCGGATACGCTGAACACCTTGCTTACCAACATCCGGTGGATGCTCATGTTCCGGTCCACGCGCACGGATGCGCGGCTTATCGAGCCTGCGATTCCGATTACGGGGAACATGCAAAAGCGAAGTCGTCATCCGTACGAAAAACCGATGCTCATGACGCCTGCGGAAGAAAAGAGCCATCGACTTGGCGAAATCGCGCACCTGCACGACCGCGCCGCGTATCTGTGGTTCAAGAGTGAACTGTCGGAAGCGATCCTGATGCGCACGACCGAGGTTCCGCCACCGCATGCGATTGCAGGATGCAGCGAAGAAGAACTTGCACGTTTCATGGAAACCGAAGAACTCGGAGGCCGCGTGAAAAAAGATGAGCTTATCGCGCGCATCAAAGAACGCGAAAAAGAGTTTGCTCCTGCGAAGAAAGCGGAACGGAAAGCGCCTCAGAGTAAGGCGTTTGATGACTCTCTTGAACAAGAGTACCGACTCAAAACTTCAAGGAGGAAAAAGCAGTGAAGGCAAGAGGCTGGAAACTGACAATCCAGCTTGTTCTCTACGTGCTTGCAAGTCCGTTTCTGGTGCCGTGGCTTTTGTGGAAGCTCATTCAGCATATCGGCAAACTCAGGTTTGCAACGAAGCTTGAGATCGAATGTGGGCATTGTGGCCTAGCGATCCCGCTTGTGGGGATCTGGCGATGTTCATGCGGATTTACGTACAAAGGGCATCTGCTTACGGAATGTCCGATTTGCTTTACCGTGCCAAAGATTGTCCGGTGCCCGCGCTGCATGATTACGCGGAAATTGATATGAAACCCAAGATTACTGAACGGGACATACGACTTTTGGAATTGGTTGCATCGTCTGGATGGCTTGCGACCCATCAGATTCAGTATGCACTGTTCCCGAATGCGACGCGGAAAGTGGTCAACAAACGCATGCGGAAATTGGTTGCGGAAGGGTGTCTTCATGCAGTGCGGCTCCACCGCACTGCGGAGAATCTCTATCGGCTGGGCTCCAAAGGAATGACTCTCTTGCGCAGTGAAACCAACTTTCCTGAAGACAAAGTGATTATCCAGCGCAAGCCGCCGCGCGAACTTGATCACGTTGTGGCGATCAATGACTTGCGGGTGATTTTTGAGCGGGAAGTTCAAATGCGTGGGGGCGAAATGAAGTTCTTCTTGACTGATATTGAGCTCCGAAAACGGAATGAAAAGGCGTCCCTTATTCCTGATGCGTTGACGCATTTCATTTTGGACGGAAAGGACTATCGGTTCGCAATTGAATATGACAACGGCACGGAAACTCCCCAGTATTTTGCAAGAGAGAAGGTGAGGAAATACATCCAAATGCATGATGCGGAAAAACCGCTCTTTTCTCTAACTGATTTTCGAGTGGTAGTAGTTGCAGAGAGTTTCAAGGGAGCAACGAAGCTCATGAAGGCTGCCATAAAAGAGGATCCGCCGGCGGGGCTTTTTTACTTTGGCGCGATAGAAACGTTTGATCCTGAGACGTTCGTGTCTCACATCTTCCTTGACCCCGTGGAGGTAATTGAACAGCAGGAAGCAGGATCAGAAAATCAGTGGCACGGTATTTTTGACTTGGCGTCTCAGCGTGGTGCCTCGAGACGCCACACAGATCACGATAACCCATTGAAAGAAGGGTATTTAGCTTCTTCCACCTCTCCCACCTTTACGTATGAGGAAGAAGCATCATGAAGGGACTTGTAATCCCTACCACCAAAGAGGAGGTCCAGTGACAAACATGGAAAAGTTACTCAGCCCAGAAGAACTCGGGGAACTCTTGAATGTCTCGATCCACACTATTTATCAGTGGACTTCGAAGCGCCATATCCCGTACATTAAAGTAGGAAAACTGGTGCGATTTGATACGCATGAGATTCTTGAGTGGTTGGATACGAACACGAGAAAACCTGAATCAGCACTGCTTCAAAAAGTAGGAAAACATGGGAAGAATATATCAGCGCGGTAAAAACTGGTACGTGGACTATGCGGTTCATAGAGAACGTGTCCGCCAGCGCGTGGGTACTTCAAAAAAATTGGCAGAGTCGGTACTCAAGGAGCGTGAAGCGGAGGTGCTTCGGGGCGAACACCGCATCGTAAAGCCCGTTGATTTTCCAATCGATGAACTCGTGGCGAAATACTTGGACTTTATTCAGGTCAATCGCAAGCCCCATACCTATAAACGATACCGGGCCATCATGGCGCATTTTGGCGAATATCTGGAGCGACATCCTGAAATTGTGAACATGAGCGATGTCCTCCGCCATCACATTGAAACATACAAATCATGGCGCCTTAACCAAATCAATAAAGGCGGGCCAACCGGAACCGTGAATCGCAACACCATCAATTTGGAACTTGATACGATTCGGGCTCTCTTCAACTATGCGGGAAAGTTTTTTGAACTTCAGATGAACCCTGCAACAAATATCGAACGATTCAAAATCGTCAAGGAACGACCGCGCGTCTTGACCGAAGAAGAAACCGCGCGAATCTTGACCGAAAGCCGAGGCATGTATTGGATCCTTTTTCTTACGGCACTTTATACCGGCATGAGAAAAGGAGAACTCCGCAATCTGATCTGGGATCACATTGATTTCGAAAACGAGTTGATTCATATCCGTCCGCATGGCGCCTGGGTGCCAAAGACATGGGAAGTTCGCGATATTCCGATGCACCCGGAGGTCTACGGAGGCTTGAAAAAGCTTCCACGCCGCGCACCATGGGTCTTTACTTCAGAGACTGGAAAGCAGGTCTCCCATTTGCGGCTTACCTTTCTTCGCGCCTGCGGACGCGCCGGAGTAACCGGCGTGACGTTCCATACCTTGCGGCATACCTTTGCCTCGCACCTTTTGACCAAGAAAGGAGTCGATGTGGTGACCGTAAGCCGGCTCTTGGGTCACCGCAATATTGAAACCACCATGATCTATCTGCACACCGATCTCCAGACAATGCGGGACGGTGTGGGGAGATTAAATTTCAGCGGCTGGAAAGTGATTGGCACAAATTTGGCACAAAAACAAAAGCGACCGCCTGTAAGTGATTCAGTTATAAGGGGGAAAGAGGGTGTATGGCGGAGAGGGTGGGATTCGAACCCACGTACCGCAAAATTGCGGTAACCTGATTTCGAGTCAGGCCCGTTACAACCACTTCGGTACCTCTCCGTGGAAGCGGCTTCAGTAGTATAGACAGGGCATCGATGTCGCGCAAGATCCATCAATTCTTTTGAAGAAAAAAGCTGCCCGCGCTATTGTCGGATGAGCGAACTGAGGTCGAAGCGATATTCGGGATTCAGCAGATCATTGATCTTGTTCATGTAATGGGAAATCAGTTCTTGATTCAACTGGAAATCGGTGTGATGAGGATTTTCTTTTCGAAATTGGGCCTCTAACTGTGAATGGTCAATGGGCTCACCGATCCTCAACTGCACGGCCGCCCGGTTTTGTAAAATCTTTCCAACAGGCATAATCTTTTCTGCGCCCATCAGCGCCACAGGTATGACGGAAGAGTGCCGAAAAAAGATGATGGTTCTTGGATTTGCGCTCGTGAGATTGAACGTCCTGTGCTTCCGGGTGCGCGTACCTTCGGGATAGACGAGTACTGAATAGCCGCGTCTTTTAAGGTGAGCCGCCCATTTCAACGCCCGTGCATTCATTCGTTTTTTGAATTCTTTATTGATTCTGGCTTTGGGTTGATACACCCTTACTGTATTCAACGATCTTGTAAAGAATCGCCGTGAAAAATCAAACGTCTTCTGACCCGCAATATGGATGATGTGTCGCGCAAGGTCGGCAAATCCGAAACGGATCAACAGTACTTCAATGATGTGACTGTCGGCATAGGTCAAATGATTGCTGAT
>Ga0247727_10005293_pt1 | contig 26405 bp, 21 predicted proteins | sample WisWelCaveWW1625_FD_202498 | JGI IMG/M metagenome (GOLD analysis project Ga0247727, IMG submission 202498) | Biofilm microbial communities from Wishing Well Cave, Virginia, United States - WW16-25 | ecosystem: Environmental > Aquatic > Deep subsurface > Groundwater > Cave microbial mat | place...
TACATTGTCGTGGAAACGCCCGACGGTCTCATGCTGATCGACCAGCACGCGTTGCACGAGCGAGTGCTGTACGAAGAAATCCGCTCCCGCGTGCTCGCCGGCAATCTTGAATCGCAGCGACTGCTCGTGCCGGAGATCATCGAACTCAGCGCCGCGGAGGTCGCCCTCGTCACCGACAACCGAGAAGTGCTCGAACAACTCGGCATGACAATCGAACCGTTCGGCGGCACGTCCATCGCGCTGCACAACTACCCGGCGATGCTGGCGAACCTGCCGGCCGATCGCATGATCCGAGACCTCGTGGACACACTCACCACCGGCACGCAATCGCCGACGCGCCGCGATCTGCTCGACAGCCTGCTGCACATGATCTCCTGCAAGGCGGCGATCAAGGCCGGTCAACGCCTCACACCCGGCGAAATCCAATCGCTCGTCGCGCAACACCACCTCGCCCAAGACTCCCACCACTGCCCGCACGGCCGGCCCACGGCGTTGGTGTTCTCCAAAGCGGAACTCGAAAAGCAGTTCAAACGAACATGATCTCAGAATAAGCGGCGAATGATCCAACTCCACAAGAGAAACACGGGCGCAATCAAAGCGATCGCAGCGCAGAGATGAGCGATTCCAAATTGAAGTGGCTGCGACTTTCGCTCTCGGATTCTTAGGAAGACTGCCAGGACCGAAAGCACGTAGATTATCGTCCCGAAGCCCGCAAAGCTAACCAGCAATGCATCTGCGCCGTGTGCGATTAGCAATATCGGGTTCCTCCACTACTCGAACAGTCCTTCCACAAACGCCTCCGGGTCAAACGGTTCCAAGTCAGGCAGCTTCTCGCCGACGCCGACGAATTTGACGGGCAGGCCGATGTCGCGTTTGATGGCGATGGCGGCGCCGCCTTTCGCTGTGCCGTCGAGCTTAGCGAGGATGATGCCGGTACACTGAACGGATTGGGTGAAGAGGCGTGCCTGTTGCACGGCGTTTTGGCCGGAGGTGGCGTCGAGCACGAGCAGGACTTCGTGCGGGGCGCCGTCGATTTGTTTGGCGACGACGCGGCGGATTTTTTCGAGTTCGGCCATGAGGTTCTGTTGCGTGTGCAGTCGGCCGGCTGTGTCCACGATGACCACATCCACGCCCTTGGCCTTCGCTCGATCGCAGGCGTCGTGCGCGACAGAGGCCGGATCGACCTTGCTGCCCGTCGCGGTCTGCGGGGCCTTCACAATATCGCAGCCGATCCGTTCGCTCCAGATCGTGAGTTGGTTCACAGCCGCCGCGCGAAACGTGTCGCTCGCGGCCAAGAGCACGCTCAGTTTTTGCTGCTTCAGCATGTTTGCGAGTTTCGCGATCGACGTTGTCTTGCCGGATCCGTTGATGCCGGCGACGAGGATGACGGTCGGCTTGGTTGCGGCGAACTTGAGGCCGTCCGGCGCGGCCATGAGTTTTTTCAGTTCGTGTTTGAGAAACGTCAGCAGCTCCTCGCGCGTGATCTCCTTGTTCAGGTACGCCTGTCGCACGCTGTCGACGATCTCCGTCGCCGCGTGAATGCCCACGTCGGCCTGAATCAGCCAGGTTTCAAGTTGCTGCAGCGTCTCCTCGGTCACTCGGCCGCCGTTGAAAAATCTGGCGACGTTCGAGAAAAACTGCCGGGTCTTGGTCAGACCGTCCTTGATTTTTTTGAAGAGGCCGCCGAACACGATGGAGGACTCCTGATGGCGAATGTCAGTTGAATTCAGTGCAGCGAACTGTCGCGAGTCGGAATCAGAAAAACAGGAAAATGGCGGACAGGAAAATGAGCGGCCGCTGAAACATTTTCCTGTCCGCCATTTTTCTGTTGAATCGGACGATCACGACGCGGATACGCCGGCTTGATCGGTTGGTGGCGACGTTGCCGGCGGCGCGATCGAGTTTTCTTCTTGTTGCACGGGCCGCGGGTGCGTCGTCACGATGCGGTCCAGAATTCCGTTGACGAATCGCGGCGAGTCCGCCGTGCCGAACCGTTTCGCCAGTTCAATTGCCTCGTCAATGGCCACTTTCGGCGGCGTGTCGGCCGAAAACAGCATTTCAAAAGTCGCCAGCCGCAGGATACTGCGATCGACCGGTGTCATGCGGCCGAGGCTCCAATTCTGAGCGGCACCTCCGATGAGTTCGTCCAGTTGCTGCCGCTTCGTGCGCACGCCGGTGACGAGTTCCAGCGCAAACTGCCGGAGCGATTCGCCGCGCAGCCGCGACGCCACGAACTCGCGGTCGCGGTCGTCGGGGACGACCTCGTTGCGGTCGAGTTCGTACAGCAATTGCAGCGCTACGTCGCGTGCGCGACTTCGTCTTGCCATCGGAAGTCATTGTAGGCATTGGGCCGGGTCAGACAATCCAGGCCGCCGCGGCAGCGCCGTCCAAGGCCATGACTATCGAAACGCCTCGAATTCCTTGCCGAGCACGGCTGCGGCGATTTTCAATTGAATGATTTCGTCCGTGCCTTCGTAGATGCGGCAGACGCGGACGTCCTGCAGATGCCGGCCCGGTCGATAGAGTTCCGAGTAGCCGCGGCCGCCGAAGACTTGCACGGCTCGGTCGGCGGCGTCCCACGCGGCGTTCGCGGCGTAATACTTGGCCTCGGCACAAAGCAGGTCCGCGCGGCCTTTCAACTCCGCGTTTCCCGGTTCGGCATCGCTCGCTGCCTTCGCCTCCGCGGCCTTCATCACGATCGCGTCGGTTGTGACGCGGGCGATTTCGATCTGCGCAATGTGCTGCTGCACGAGTTGGTGTTTCGCGATCGGCTTGCCGTGCTGCACGCGCTCTTTTGCGTACTCCACGGCCTCGGTCAGACAGTCTTCGATCACGCCGAGGCAGCCGGCCGCCACGGAAAGTCGCCCGCCGACCAGCGTGTGCATCGCGATGCCAAATCCGTTGCCCTCGTCGCCGAGCAGGTTTTCGGCCGGCACCGAGTAATTGCGCAGCTCAAACATCGCCGTGTTAGCCGTCGGCATGCCGAGCTTCGCGTGCAGGTCCTCTTTGAAGATACCCGCGCCGTGCGTCTCAACGATGAATGCACTCATTCGGCGTGGACCGTCTTTCGGATACGCGAACGTCACGATCACATCCGCGATGCCACCGTTGGAGATCAGATATTTGACGCCGTTGAGCAAGAACTTGTCGCCCGTTCGCTCGTAGGTCATTTGCAATTCGAGCGGATTCGAGCCGGCCTCCGGTTCGGTCAAACCGAACGCACAGATCAATTCGCCGCGTGCCGTTCGCGGCAGGTAACGACACTTTTGTTCCTCGTTCCCCCAGTTCAGAATCGGCAACTGCCCGATCGAGGTGTGCCCGGAGAAAAGCGTGCGCACGCCGGTCCCCTCTCGGCCGATCCGAGCCAGCGCCCGCGCGTACGTTACAACGTCCGCCCCACGCCCGCCGAACACGATGGGGATTGGGATGCCGAGCAGTTTGTGCTGCTTCGCCAGTAGGATCGCCTGGTCGTTAAACTTGTGCTCCGCGTAGCACAGCTCTTCGGACGGCCGAAGCTCCTGGCAAAACGCCTCTACGTCGGCGAGCAGCGTTTCTTGTAAATGGCGGTCCATTCGATTCCTTTCCGCTCGGTCCAAATTTGCCGGCTTGACGGGGCGTATGCTACCACGACCAATCACCCGCCAGAAGCGATGCTTGCCACTCTGTACTCAGTACTCAGTACGAAGTACGCTGGAATCGTTCTCGACGTTTTTCACGGTGATCGCCATGAGCGGATCGCGGGGAAACAAGACTGCCCGAATTGCCGGACGCGTCGCGCGAACGATCGCCGCCCGCGCCGCGGCGGTCCCGGTCCAGCCGGAAAGGAGTCGCGTCATCAACAAACTGGAAGCGATCATCACGCAGGATATCGGCGGGCGCGGGCTGGCGGTTGATCCGAACGACAACTTGGTCACGCGCTGCCGCGGCAATCTCGCGAGGGCGGCGTCGCATCTGGCAACCGAGGGTTCCGCGGTTGCAATTGTGACCGGTTTTTTCATCGCGCACGCGGCAACGCCGAGCATCGAAACCGACGGACCGTGCGGGGCCATTGCACTTACGTGGCTGCTGACCAAGCTCGGTTACACCGTGACGCTGGTCACCGACCCGCTGGGCGAACCCGCGATTGCGGCCGGCCTGCGTGCCGCGCCGATTGATGCCGGCGCCGCGACTGTGCACGTGTTCCCATTCGAGCAAGCGGAGACCGGCGTCGCGGAGCGGTCGCTCGATGATCCGCGACCGCGCCGCCGGTCGCTCGACTACGTCGAATCATTCTTCCGCTCTGGGCCGGGCGAGTCGCTGACGCACCTTCTGGCAATCGAACGAGCGGGGCCGAGTTGGTCCGAGTCCGCGCGTCCCTCAAATAACGCTGACTCGCGACGATTCGCCGAACTGTGTCCGCCGGATCATCAGAATCAAGTGCATAGTTTTCGCGGCCAGATCATCACCGATCAGACCGCGCCGACGCACTTGCTGTTCGACTTCATTCGCGAGAACAACTTGCCAGTGCGCACGATCGGCATCGGCGACGGCGGCAACGAAATTGGCATGGGGTCAATTCCTTGGTCCGTGATTCACGCGAATATTCCGAGCGGCCTCGGAGCTCGCATCGCCTGCCGTGTCGCGACGGACTGGACGATCGCGTGCGGCGTGTCGAATTGGGGCGCGTACGCGCTGGGTACTGCCGTCGCGTGGCTGCGCGGCCGGCCCGAGTTGCTCGGTGAATGGACGGACGAATGCGAACGAGCGGTGCTCGCGGCGCTGGTCGCAGCCGGCGCGGTGGACGGTGTCACCGGCCAGCCGACGATGAGCGTCGATGGCCTGCCGCTCGAACGGCATCTTGCCGTCTGGGGCCAGATTCGCGACGCGGCGCGGCTAGAATCGACGGGAGTGAAATCATGAGCGGAGCCGTCGCACTCGCCACCGGCCGCGCCGTGAGGCAAGCGGCACGGTCCGGTGAGTTCTCCGGACCGACGTGCGGCTTCGCGCCGGGCTACTTGCAGGCAAATCTCGTCGTGCTGCCGCAGTCGCTCGCGTTCGACTTTCTGCTCTTCTGCCAGCGCAATCCGAAGCCGTGCCCGCTTCTCGAATTGACCGATCCGGGCAACGCCGAGCCGCGCGAACTCGCGCCGGGCGCCGACCTGCGAACGGACCTGCCTCGCTACCGCGTTTATCAGCAAGGGCAACTTGTTGAAGAGCCGGCCGACATTCGGCGCAGGTGGCGCGACGACCTCGTTGCATTTTTGCTCGGCTGCTCGTTCAGCTTCGAGGAGGCGATGCAGCGGGCCGGACTGCCGGTTCGCCATATCGACGAAGGCCGCAACGTGCCGATGTATCGCACGAACATCGCGACAAAACCGGCGGGTATCTTTCGCGGCCCGACCGTGGTCTCGATGCGCCCTCTCACAGTCGCTCAATCGATTCGCGCCGTCGAGATCACGTCGCGCTACACCAAAGCCCACGGCGCGCCGCTGCACGTCGGCGATCCGGCCGCGATTGGCATCGCCGACATCAGCAAGCCCGACTTCGGCGACGCCGTGACGATCCATCCTGGCGAACTTCCCGTCTTTTGGGCGTGCGGCGTCACGCCGCAAGCCGTGCTCATGGAAGTGAAACCCGATTTCGCAATCACGCACAGCCCGGGCTGCATGTTTGTCAGTGACGTGCGAGCGGATGAACGGGATTGAGCAGACTCAATTCCACAATCCGCATGCCTCTACGCCCCGACCGTGACCTTCTGCACGGGGCTCCAATCGCCGTTCGGGCCGTCGTCGTACCAGCGCAGGCGGTACTCGCGCGTCTCCGCTTGGCCGGAGACCAACAGCGGCCGCGTGTCGGTATTCGGCGATGAGGTGTCGATGGCGAGGAACTCCCACGGCCCGTTGTTGCGGCGGCTTTCGATCCACGCGCCCTGGTGGCCGAACTTCTTGAAACGGATCACTACCTCCTCGTAGTTCTCACCGTCCACCACCGTCAGCGTGAATTCCGAGAACGGACGCTCGGTCGAGTCCGCCGCGCCGATGATGCCCAAATCCTCGCCGATCGGCGTGGTGTATCCGGCCGCGAGCTTGACGCGTTGCACCTGATTGAACAGTCGCGTGAGCACGCCGGGCGGTCGCACGGCCGGCGGCGTGAACGTCGTGGCCAGGGGCAACGGCACGGTCACTCCGCTGCCGGTCTCGATCAATTCCTTGTAGTCCGTCCCCTCTTTCACGTCTCCTTGCAGCGACGGGTGCCAGACGTTCAACAGAAAGATCAAGTAGTCGATGTCCGCGATGATGTCGGTGATCTCCGCGGCCGTCAGCCCGCACGCCGGCCCGTGGATGCTGATCTTGTTTCGGTAGTTCGTCAACCACGTCACCTGAGCGGGTTCCTTGCCGGGGTAATAGCGTTGCTTGGCGGCCATTTTTGATGCTCCTTGAAACGTGTGTGGTGGTCAGCCGGCCGTGCGGGGCCGGACGATTCGACGTCAATTGTCGCAAGAGATTGCTGTTTAATCGTTTACAACGCCATTCTCTCCGGATTCCGGCTCTCGTACCCCTTGTCTTTTTTCGTTTTAGACATGTCTTTTTCCGTTTTAGACAAGGCTCTTTTCGCCGAAGACATGTCTCCGGCCCTCTGAGACATGGGGCGAACCATCGGAGACATTGACGGAACAATTGGAGTCAAGTCTCCGGCCGTCCAAGACACGTCTAAAACCGTCCCCGCGCTGACTTCCGCCGTTCAAGCAACGTTTGAAACCGTCGTAGGCACGTCTCCAACAATTCCCGCCACGCCTCCGAGCGTCAGAGTCACGTCTGAATCCGTCGCCGGGACTGATTTTTCGCCGACGCAGGCACTGGCCAAGTTCGGACCGCGACGTGCGCCTGCAGGCTACCATCGCCGCGCGTGAATGTCACGCGAATTCTTGACATGAGGACGCGACGCTGAGGACTCTGCAACAGCCACCCGTCCACTTACTCAAAAGCTCTTGTAAATCAGTTCGCCACCGCTCCTGCTCCCGAGTGCGCGCCAGACATCCAAGTCAATCAGCATGACAGTAGACTCACGACACTGCGGCCCGGCGCTCCGCGGCGCGTGACCGCAGCCCGTCGCGAGGACTCACGCCGGGACTCGCCGTCACCACGGATTCGACCGAAAGCAGCCGATCCATCACTTCGTCGATCGACTCGACAAATTGTAACGTGAGATCTTCCAGCACTTCCTTCGGCAGCTCGATTGTGTCGTTCGCGTTCTGCGCCGGCAGGAGCACGACGCGGATGCCGGCGCGTCGGGCGGCGAGCAGTTTTTCGCGGATGCCGCCGACGGGCAGGATGCGGCCGGTCAGCGTGATTTCGCCGGTCATGGCGATTTCCGGTGGCAGAGGCTGATGGCGTAGCAGCGAGACGAGACTTGCGATGAGTGCGACGCCCGCCGACGGGCCGTCTTTCGCGATCGCGCCGGACGGCACGTGGATGTGAAGGTCGTGTTTGTCGAAGAAACTAGGACTCACTTCGAGTTGTTTCGCGTGCGACCGGATGTAACTGAGCGCGGCCTGGGCTGACTCTTTCATCACGTCGCCGAGCGAGCCGGTGAGCGTCAGCCCTTTTTTGCCGGCCATCGCGGTGCTTTCGATGAACAGGATGTCGCCGCCGGTCGGCGTCCACGCCAGGCCGGTCGCGACGCCGGGCACGCCCGTGCGATCGGTCAGTTCGGGGAAGTGTTTGGGCGGGCCGAGCATCTCCGCAATGTCGCTAACGGCGATCGTGACCGACTTCGTCTTGCCTTCGGCGTGGGCGCGGGCGACCTTGCGGCAGAGCGACGCGATCGAGCGTTCCAGATTGCGCAGCCCCGCCTCGCGCGTGTACTTGCCGATGATTTCGCGCAGCACCTCGTCACTGAACACGACCGACTTGGCCGACAGACCGTGCTCGTCGAGCTGCTTCGGGATCAGGTGCCGGTAAGCGATCGCGATCTTCTCTTCCTCGCTGTAGCCCGACAATTCGAGCACTTCCATGCGATCCAGCAGCGGCGACGGGATCGTCGCCAGCGTGTTCGCCGTCGCGATGAACATGGCCTTCGACAAATCGAAATCGACGTCGAGGTAGTGGTCGCGGAACGAGAAGTTCTGTTCCGGGTCGAGCACTTCGAGCAGTGCACTCGTTGGATCGCCGCGAAAATCGGCGCCGACCTTATCCACTTCATCGAGCATGAAAACCGGGTTATTCGTCTTCGCTTTGTGGATTCCCTGGATGATGCGGCCGGGCAGCGCGGCGACGTACGTGCGGCGGTGTCCGCGAATTTCCGCCTCGTCGCGAATGCCGCCCAAACTCATGCGATAAAACTGCCGGCCGAGAGCCCGCGCGATCGATTGGCCGAGGCTCGTCTTACCCGTGCCTGGCGGTCCGACGAAGCAGAGGATCGGGCCTTTCATGTCCTTCTTCAGTTTTCGCACCGCCAGGTATTCGAGGATTCGCTCCTTGATCTTTTCGAGGCCGTAGTGATCTTCGTCCAGCACCTTGTCGGCCTGTTTGATGTCCAGCCGGTCCTTGCTCGACTTGTGCCACGGCAACTCGATGAGCCAGTCGAGGTAGGTGCGGATGACGCTGTATTCGGCGGAGCTGGGGTGCATCTGCGCGAGCCGGTCGAGTTCGCGTTTCGCCTGTTCGTTCGCGTCTTTGGGCAGCTTCGCGCGGGCGACGCGCTTGCGAAGCTCGTCAATCTCTTCGCCGCCCTCGCCCACCTCGCCGAGTTCCTGGCGGATCGCCTTGAGTTGCTCGCGGAGAAAATGTTCGCGCTGCATCTTGTTGATCGCGCTGCCGACGCGCGTGTGAATCTTGCTCGACAGTTCGAGCACTTCGAGCTGCCGCTTCAAGAACACCGTCAATTTTTGCAGCCGCTCGCGCACGATTTGCTCCGCGAGCAATTCCTGCTTCTCGTCCACCGTGAACGGCAAGCCGCTGGCGAACAAATCGGCGAGCCGGCCCGGCTCGCGCGTGTTCATCACGGCGACCTGCAACTCTTCCGGCACTTGGCTGTACTCGACGACCTGATTGAAAAGACTGACGAGGTTGTGCGCGAGCGCGTCGGTCTCGACGCCCGATTGAACTGCATCGTCGAAGGGGGTGACGAGTCCGACCAAATACGGCTCGGCTTCGACGACTTCCGTCAGCCGCGCGCGGGTTTCGCCGTGAACGACGATGCGCGTCGTGCCGTCCGGGAACTTGAGCATCTTGAGGATTTGGGCCACGCACAGCGCGGGGTGCAAGTCGGCCTGCTTCGGCTCCTCGATCTCGCCCGATCGCTGCGTGACGAGCGCGACTCGTTTGCTGTCCGAATCCATCACGTCGTCCACGAGTCGAATGCCGCGTTCGCGGCCGACGACGAGCGGAATGACCGTGTCGGGAAACACTACGTCGCTGCGCAGAGGCAGCAGCGGCAGCCGCTCGGTCGCCGCGGGCGGTTTCGCCGGCAGCGCCGCGGGCGGACCGCTCTTGGCTTCGTCCGGCGTCTGCGCGGCGACCGGAGCTAGTGCTGGCGCGGAATCGCCGTCCGCCGGCGACGCGGTCGCAGAATCGGCCGCGGATTGATCTTGCTCCGTCTCGTTCATTCGCGAGATCACTCGATCGATGGTCAGTGACAACTTATGGGCGCACTGTAGCAACGCCGTTGTGCGTCGCTCAAGGGAATCGCGGCCGCGACGCGGCGATGTCACTGCGCGCCTGGTATCGCTGCGCTGCGATTGCGCGTGTTTCGCTACAATCTCGCCCAATGCAGAAAACCAAGTGGTTTGCGAGCTTGAAAGCTGGCACGTCAGTGCGCACGGCGGCGCGAACGATTCTGGATGCCCGCGCGGCAGGCGTGTCGTTCTACCTGTCGCATGTTGTGTCGCGGCCCGGTCAGAATGCGGAGGACGTGCACCAGTTGCGTGTGGCAACGCGGCGGCTGGCCGCGGCGCTGTCGATCTTCAATCGCCAGTTCGGCCGCCGCACGAGCCGCAAACTGCGCCGCGTCGCGCGGCGGCTGCGTCGCGCCTCTGGCACGGTCCGCGACTTGGACGTGCTCTTTGCCATGTTTGAGTCGCACGCGGAAAGCCGAGCCGATCCGGCCTCGGCCGCGCCGGCGATCGAGCGCTGCCGTGCCGCATTCAACGAGCGGCGGCACGCGGCGCTGCAGGAACTGACGCAAATAGCGGCCGCACAAGCGGCGCGATTTCAAAAGGCCGCGGACGCCGCGCGGGCCGATTTGCAACAGCGACCGGCCCGCGGCGTCGGCTTTGTGCCGCGGCTCGCAAGCGTCGCTCGGAAGATCCTGCCCAAACGACTGCGGCAATTGTTGGCAGCCGCCGACGCCGACTTGAACGACCTCGACGTGCTGCACCAGCTCCGCATCGCGGCGAAACGGCTGCGGTACGCGATGGAAGCGTTCGCGTTTTGTTTCCCCATCGCGTTTCGTCGCGATCTGTACGCCCAAGTCGAGGCGGTGCAGGAAGACCTCGGCACGATCAACGACCTCAGAAACCTGCGCGACTTGTTGCTGGAGTTGAACCGATCGGCGGGCCGCGGCGACCGCGCGGGCAATCCGGCGCTCGGCGACCTCACCTGGCGGCTGGATCGCGAAATCGCCGAGCGGCGCGCGGCGTTCATTCGAATGTGGCAAGCGGAGCATCGCACGCTCGGGCAAAGGTTCCAGCAAATCCTGTCTCGGCCGCACTTGAAAATCGTTCGCCCGCCGCGCGCGGCGACGCCGCGACGCAAGTTGTAGGCTCGCTCGACGGACTCGGACGATATAATCGGGACGGCACGGACTGGCCTGCTGTTAGGAGGATGGCGAATGAGCACTGAAACGCAAGCGGCCGCTCGGCCGCGGCTGGCGGCCATTGACGTGGGCACGAACTCGATCCGGCTCGTGGTCGCGGAAGTGGACGCCGACGGCACCTATCGCGTGCTCGACGAAGAGCGCGAAATGACGCGGCTCGGCCGCGGCCTCGATCTGCACGGCCGGCTCGCCGACGAATCGATGGAACGGTCGCTTGAAGCCATCGGCAAGATGAAGGCGATCGCCGACGGGTTCCAGGTTCAGGAACTGCGTGCGATCGCCACGAGCGCCGTGCGCGAGTCGGTGAACGGTCGGGCGTTTTGCCGCGAGGCGCTGCGGCGGCATCGCGTGCTCATCGATGTGATTTCTCCGGACGAGGAGGCGCAGTTCGCGTTCCAGAGCGTGGTGCGGCACTTCAACCTCGACGGCCGCGCGGCCGCGATCGTCGACATCGGCGGCGGCAGCACGGAAATCGTCCTCTCGGCCGGCACCGTGATCGACCAGGTCCACTCGCTGCCGCTCGGCGCCGTGCGGCTCGCGGAACGCTACTGCCGGTCCGACCCGCTCAAGCCGAAACACTGGCGACGACTGCGCAAGGAAATCGACCGCGTGCTCAAGCGGTCGCTCGGCAAGCCGCCGTTCACCGCGGAAATCATGGTGGGCAGCGGCGGCACGTTCACGACGCTCGCCGAAATGATTCAGTGCGATCGCGCGGGACATTCCGGTTCGGTGCAGGGTTACATGATTACGCGCGCGGACTTGCGGCACGCGCTGGACCGGCTGCGCAAGGCGCCGCTCGAAACGCGGCGACAAATGCCCGGCCTGAACCCGACGCGCGCGGACATCATCGTGGCCGGCGCGGCAGTGGTCGCGCGACTGGCCGACGCGCTCGGCACACAGCAACTACTGATTAACGACGGTGGCATTCGCGACGGCCTGCTTCAGTCGATGATCCGCGAGTTGCCGGGCGGGACGGTGGCGGAGCCGACGCCGCCGCGCGACCGGCTGGAGTGGGTCCGGCAGTTCGCCGCCAAGTGCCGATCGAACGAGCGTCATTGCGGCCACGTAGCGAATCTGGCGGCGACAATTTTCGACGGGTTGCAAGAGTCGTGCGACTTGCCGCCGTCCGGACGTGAAATTCTGCAGGCCGGCGCACTGCTGCACGACATCGGTTACTTGATCAATCACTCGAAGCACCACAAGCACGCGTATCATTTGATCATGCACGGCGAGTTGCCCGGCTTTTCCTCGCGCGAGGTCGAGTTGATCGCGAACGTCGCGCGCTATCATCGCCGGGCGTTTCCGAAAAAGTCACACGCGAATTTCCGGCGGCTTGACCGCGACGATCGCCGGCTCGTCCGTCATTTGAGCGGCATTCTCCGCTTGGCAGACGGCCTGGACCGCACGCACACGCAATGCGTCGCGTGCGTCGCGTGCGAGCCGAGCTACGACTCGATCCGGCTCGTCGTCGATGCCGCCGCGGACCCGAAGGTCGAAATTTGGGACGCCGAACGCAAGGCAGCGCTCTTCGAAAAAGTTTTCGGCACGCGGCTGGAACTGGTTTGGAGCGAGGACGTCGAATCACAAGCCCAATTGCTGCGACCAGTCCGTTGGCCGGGTGATACCGAGAATTCCAGCAAGATCGGTCTTTGCGGCGCGTGAGCAGGTCGCGCATGGATTGTTTCATGCACTCGCACCGCGCAGAACGCGCACCGCGCGGCGCCTACAATGACGCGACTTGGTGCTGTTCGGAGTGTACACGGTGCGAATTTTGATCAACGAAAATGAGATCGGCAAACGCGTCGCCGAAATGGGGCAACGGATTGGCCGCGACTTTCAAGACCAGCGGCTGACGATCGTCGGCGTGCTGACGGGCAGCCTTGTCTTTCTCGCGGACCTCACGCGGCAGCTCGCGATTCCGCATCGCATTGGCGTGCTGCAGGCGTCGAGCTACCGCGGCGCAATGACCGTGGCCGGACCGCTGCACGTCAACCTTGAACTCGTTCCGGACCTCGAGGGCCGCCACGTGTTGCTGCTCGACGACATCCTCGACACCGGCCAGACGCTCGCCACGCTGGTCGATGAAGTGCGGCGGCTCGGCCCGTTGAGCGTTCGGACCGCGGTTCTGCTGCGGAAAATCGGCCGCCAATCAGTGCCGTTCGAGCCGAATTACTGGGGCTTTGAAATTCCCGATGTGTTCGTGGTCGGCTATGGACTCGATTATCATGACGAGCATCGCCATTTGCCGTATCTCGCTGGGCTGGACGCCGCGGAGGTTGCGGCCGGAGCGGAAGGTATCCGGTGATCGCTGGTCGATGATCGGTGCGTAATGCTCACTGGCAGGCTGTTGAGATTTACCGACAACCAAACGGATCACCGTTCGACGATTACCTTTCAAACAGACGGGAGCACGACGTGCGAATCCTGCTCGTGACCCAACGATTTCGCCCGCTGATCGGCGGCGCGGAATCGGTGCTCGGCGAGATGGCTCGCGAACTGGTTCGGCAGCGACACGAGGTTACGGTGTTGACGGCGAAGTGGGAGAACGGCTGGCTGGACGAGGAGCAAGTGGACGACGTGCGGATAGTGCGCGTGCCGCAGCCGACGTTGCGATTCTGGGGCACATCGCGGTTTATGCGACTGATGAAACAATGGCTGCTCAAGCACGGACGCGAGTTCAACGTTTGGTACGTGTCGATGCTGAAGCATTGTGCGTGGGTGGCGATCGGCGCGGGTTGGCGGCTGCGTTTGCCGGTGGTGTTGCGGCCTGAAGGCTCGGGCGCGACGGGGGACGTTGCGTGGCAGGATCGCGCGTGGTTCGGCCGGTTGATTCGCCGCCGCTGCCGGCTGGCGGCGGCGGTCGTCGCGCTTTCCAGTCACATTCGCGAGGAACTGAGGCTAGTCGGCTTCTCGGCGGATCGCATTCGCGACATTCCCAACGGCGTGCGCGTGCCCGAACTCGGCGACGACTTGGACCGGCTCGCGTGGCGGCAGCGGCTCGGGCTGGAGCCAACGGCTCCGCACGCGGTTTTTGTGGGCCGGCTCAGCCCAGAGAAAGGCCTCGACGTGCTGGTCAAAGCGTGGCGGCGAGTGACGGCCGAGTTGCCCGACGCGCGGCTGGTCGTCGTTGGCAGTGGCCCGCAGGAAGCGGAATTGCGTAAGCTCGCCAGCGACCAGCCGACGATCATCTGGGCCGGCGAGACGCGTGAACCGAGCCGATTTCTCCGCGCCGCCGATTTATTCGTCCTTCCGAGTCACGAAGAGGGAATGAGTATCGCGCTATTGGAAGCGATGGCGCACGCGCTGCCGATCGTTGCGACGGATATTCCGGGCAACCGGCAGTTGATCGAATCCGGCCGGCATGGTTTGCTGGTGCCTTCGAATAAGCCGGAGACGCTCGCACGCTCGGTGCTCGTGCAGCTTCAAGCCCGAACACTCGCGGCGGCGATGGGCCGAGCCGCGCGCGAGCGAGCCGAAGAAAAATACTCGATTAGCCTCATGGTTCGGCGGCACGTCGAGTTGTTCGAGTCGCTGGCGTCGCCGAATAAGGAATCAAAGCAAGATTAACGCTTGCGTTCGGCGCTATAAGCCGGCGAACCAGCCGAGCCCGATGAATTCGCGCGTTCCGGCAATTCCGTCCGAACAAGACTGAAATCCGAATCGATCTGGACTGATGCTGCGAATCCTCTTCGTCATCCCCACGCTTGATCGTTCCGGCGCGGAAAAGCAACTCGCGCTGCTGGCGACGCGGTTGCCGCGCGATGCGTTTCACGTTGAGGTGTGCGCACTCACGCGTGGCGGGCCGTTCGAAGACGAGTTGCGTGCGGCGGGCATTCGCGTGCACGTGCTCGGCAAGCGGCTCAAAATTGACCCTGCCGCGGCGTGGCGGCTATTTCGACTGATCGGTCGCGGCCGATTCGACATCGTTCACACTTGGTTGTTTGCGGCCAATTGGCACGGCCGGGCCATGGCCCTGCTCTGCGGCGTGCCGATCGTGATCGCCTCGGAGCGATGTGCGGATCATTGGAAGGGATTCATCGAGCTGACGCTGGACCGGTGGCTGGCGCCGCGCACCGACGCGATCGTCGTGAACTCGCGGGCCGTGCAGCAGTTTTATGAATCGCAGGGCCTCGCCGCGCGGCAGCTCGTGCTCATTCCGAACGGCATTGCGGCCGATCCGCCGGAGCCAGTCGATCGAGTGGGCGTGTTCAAGGAACTCGACCTGCCCGCGGACGCCCGCGTGCTCGGCTTCGTTGGTCGGCTCTGGCCGCAGAAGCGAGTGCGCGACGCGATCTGGGCTACCGAGGTGTTGCGAAACATTCGACAGAATCTGTTCCTGCTGGTCGTGGGTGACGGTCCGGATCGCGAGGCCCTCATCGACTTCACGCGCGGTGTCGGAATCATGCACCTCGTGCGGTTTCTTGGCAATCGCAGCGACGTGCCGCGGCTGCTCGCCGCGATGGACGTGCTGTTGCAGCCGAGCGAATTCGAGGGCATGCCGAACTCCGTCATGGAGGCGATGGCCGCCGGACTGCCCGTGGTCGCATCGAACATTCCCGGGAACGACGAACTCGTGGTGGACGGCGAAACCGGTTACCTCGTCCCGGTGGGGGACACGAAGGCGATCAGCATGCGCGTGAACCAACTTTTCAGCGACGACGTACTCCGAACCAGTCTCGGCCGCGCCGGCCAGCAACGCGTTCAAGAGCATCTCTCTGTCGCGCGAATGGTCGAGGGGCATGTTAGGCTGTACCGAGAGCTGGCGGTAAAGAGGAAATTGAAGATTGAGAATGGAGGATAGAGGATCGAGCGTCGAGAACGCGGCGCGCGTCGTGCTCCGCTACCCGCAATCCTCGATCTTCGCTGTGCAAAATGTGTGGCATCTGCGGCATAACTTGGACGCCGGATCGCGAGCCGCCGGACGCGGCGGTGCTCGACCGCATGACCGACGTGCTGGAGCATCGCGGACCGGACGACCGCGGCATCTGGCGCGATCGCGGCGTCGCGCTCGGGTTTCGCCGGCTGTCGATCATCGACTTGGCGACCGGCAGCCAGCCGATGTCAAACGAAGACGGCTCGATCCGGGTCGTCTTCAACGGCGAAATCTACAACTTTCCGTCGTTGCGAAATCGGCTGGAAGGGAACAAACACACGTTTCGCACGGCGAGCGACACCGAAGTCATCGTTCATCTTTATGAAGACGAAGGGCCGCGATGCTTCGAGCGTCTGCGTGGCATGTTTGCGATCGCGATCTGGGACGGTCGCGAGCGGCGGCTTGTGCTGGGCCGCGATCGGCTCGGCGTGAAGCCGCTGGTGTATCGCCATGAACCTGGCCGCCTCGCGTTTGCAAGTGAACTAAAATCGATTTTGCAAATTCCGGACGTGCCGCGCGAGTTGGACCCGACGTCGCTCGATCACTACTTGGCACTGCAGTACGTGCCGCACCCGCGTACGATCTTTCGCGGCATTCAGAAACTGCCGCCGGCCCACTACGCGGTCTGGCAAGACGGCCGGCTCACGATCAATCGTTATTGGCAGCTCGACTTCAACCACGAGGAGCCGCTGAGCGAGCCGGATTATTGCGAGCAACTCCGCGAGACGCTGACCGAGGCGACGCGGCTGCGCATGATCGCCGACGTGCCGCTCGGCGCGTTTCTCTCCGGCGGCATCGACTCGACGATCACCGTCGGGCTGATGCAGCAGGCGGCGGCGCGGCCCGTGAAGACGTTCTCGATCGGCTTTCCCGTCGCGGAATTCGACGAGACCCGCTACGCGCGAATCGCCGCGCAGCATCTCAAGACCGATCATCACGAGTTCATCGTCGAGCCGAACTGCGTGGAAGTCTTGCCGAAACTCATTTGGCATTTCGACGAGCCGTTCGCGGACAGTTCGGCCATCCCCACGTTTTACGTGTCGCAGATGACGCGGCGGTACGTGACCGTGGCGCTGACGGGCGACGCGGGGGACGAACTCTTCGCCGGCTATCCGCGATATCGCGCGGTGAAGTTGGCCGGCTATTTTGATCGGCTGCCGTGGGCGGCGCGGGCGGCGATCGCCTCGCCGCTCTGGCAATACTTGCCCGCGTCTGTGCGGCAGAAATCGCGGCGGCGGCAATTCAAGAAACTCGTCGCTCACCTGCGCGACTCGCCGGAGCGGCGCTACACGCGCTGGGTCACGATCTTCGACGAGGCGGCCCGCGCGGACTTGTACGCGGACGACTTCATCGCGGAACTCGAAGACGCCGACCCAACCGATTTTCTGCTCGCCTCCTACGGCCGGTCGCGCCGCCGCGACATCGTCAGCCGCACCAGCTTCGTCGATCTCGAAACTTACCTGCCGTGCGACCTGCTCACGAAAGTGGACATCGCGAGCATGGCGAACTCGCTCGAATGCCGCAGCCCATTCCTGGACCATCACGTTGTCGAACTAGCCGTCGCGATGCCCGCGTCGCTGAAGATGCCGCGGCTCACTGGCAAGCATATTTTGAAACGCGCGTTTGCCGACCTGCTGCCGCGCGAGATCGTGCGCCGGCCGAAGATGGGTTTCGGCGTGCCGCTCGATTCATGGTTCCGCGGCGAACTCGCCGGTTTCGTTCGCGACATCCTGCTCGACCCGCTGACGCTGGACCGCGGCTACTTTCGGCCCGACGCGGTGAGGCGACTCGTTGCGGATCATCAAGCCGCCCGCTGGGACCACAGCTACCGAATCTGGTCGCTGCTGTTTTTCGAACTGTGGCACCGCGTGTATCTGGACAACGCCGCCCCGCCGCTTTCGCCCCCTTCAGGCATCCCGGTTGTTCGCGAAGCTCAACCGGCGTAGCTTCGCCACGCTTCTGCACGGCACGCCAAGCACTTGCACGCTCAGAGGTTGCTGCATCCGAACAGGATTGCTCGCCCCGCTTCGGGCAGATGGTGAAGGGCAGTTCCGCAGAATTGTCAAAGTCTGCCGGTTTTGCCGCCGATAACGAATCTGAGGAATGGGACGACCGTCCAACTGCGGACAAGGAGGCTCGAATGTTTGCTCGAATCACTCGCGCGGCGCTGGTCAGTGTGAGTCTGCTCGGGGCACTCGGCTCGATCGGTTGCCAGACGGAGCAGGCCGGCATGTTGCTGCCGTCGCCGCGCTACCTCAAGGACGACGTTCAATTCTTCGCACCCGGCCCGGACTTCAAGTTCGCCAATGAAGAAGCCGCGCTGGCGGAGAATCAGGCTCCGATTGGGCGTTGATCGGCATCACTTCGCAACGGACACGAACCGAAGCGCAATCGAGCGTGGGCAAGGGCACCTCTCAATTGCGCTTCCGCGCCTTCACTTCAACTCGCTCGCGTGCAATCGTTCGATTGCACGGACCGCTCTTGAGCATCCGCTCGCCCGCGACGAACTACCCGCCCGCGCGCCGCGAAGCGCCCGGAGTCGGCTAGACGACCAACATCGTCCGGGCCACGAAGCGGTGGCCGATGTTGTCCACCGTGACGCCGAATCCTTCGAGCGTACGCACGCCGAGCAGGTGCATGTCGCCCGGCTCGGCGAACACCACGTCGTCGGCCGTCTCGTATCCTTCGGCCCGAAGAATCGCATACCCCACTTGCCGCTTGATGACCTGGCCCGTCGCCGTCGCAAAGGTATGCTCGCGCCTCGGCGTGACGCCGGTCTGCAGGAGCAGTTCCGCTGGAAGCCAACTCAATTCCGAGCCGGTATCAACCAGCGCCTCGATGGGCGGCGTCGTGCGCTGCTCGTCCTTCGGGTTCGCCGCGACGAGGTTGACTTTGAACATGCTCATGGGGAAAATAGCTCCTCGAAAAATCCCCTTTGGTTCCATCGTAACTAATGATCTCCCCAATCACTCGACCCCGGTCCATGTCGAGCCGTTTGCGGCCGGGGACTTCGAGGCGGAGCGGGTCGAGGCCGAGTTGGTGCAGGACGGTGGCGTGGATGTCGGTGACGTAGTGCGGGTGCTCGACGGCGTGGAAGCCGAGTTCGTCGGTGGCGCCGTGGGTGACGCCGCCCTTGATGCCGCCGCCGGAGAGCCAGGCACAGAAGCCGTTCGGGTGATGGTCGCGGCCATCGCCTTGGGCGCCCGGCGTGCGGCCGAACTCGGTGCCCCAGACGACGATCGTCTCGTCGAGCATGCCGCGGCGCTTCAGATCCTTGAGCAGCGCGGCGATCGGCTGATCGACCTGAGCGGCAAGCGACGTGTGGTTCTCTTTGATCTTCGCGTGCGCGTCCCACGCGCCGCCGCCTCCGCCGCCGTGGAAGACTTGGACGAAGCGAACGCCACGCTCGACTAGCCGCCGCGCGGCTAGGCATAGTTCGCCGAACGGTTTGGTGTTCGCGTTGTCCAGCCCGTAGAGCTTGCGAGTCTCGTCGGTCTCCTTTTCAAGTTGCAGCGTCTCCGGCACGGAGGTCTGCATCGCGAATGCAAGCTCATACGACTTGATGCGTGCTCGCAGGTTGGCGTCGTCGGGGTAGTCGATGCCGGCGAGTCGATTCAGTTTCCCAATCAGACTGAATTCGGCCGCCTGCTCCTCGGGCAGCACCCCGCCGCCGGCTGGGGCGACAAACGCGAGCGGGTTTTTCGGATCGACGTTGAGCCGCACACCGGCGTTTTCGGGGCCGAGGTAACTGGCCCCGTGCGTCCACTCGCCGCCGCAGCAATCGCCGGTCGGCGTGCCGAGCACGACGTACTCGGGCAGGTTTTCGTTCAGCGACCCGAGCCCGTAGCTCGTCCACGAGCCGATCGTCGGGAACGGTCCCTCGCGCGGGTGCCGGCCGGTGTGCCAGGTGAGCTGCGTGCCGTGATCGTTGTGTACCGTCCACAGCGATCGCACGATCGCCAGATCGTCCACGCACTTGCCCACGTTCTTAAACCAGTCGCCGACCTCGATCCCGCTCTGGCCGTACTTTTTGTAGCCCGTCTGAAGCGCCATGATCTCTTTGCGGTTTCCGTGCGACGGGTTGACGCCGACCAAGTTGCGGTTCACTTTCTCCGGTTCGAGCACGTGCTTGAACGGCGTCTCGTCGATCGACTTGCCGGCGTAGTTGTTCAACTCCGGCTTGATGTCGAACGACTCGACGTGGCTGACTCCGCCGCAGAGGAAGATCCAAATGACGGACTTGGCTTTGGGTTGAAACTGCGGCTGCCCGTCAGGCTTTGCCCACTTGCTCGCCGGTGCCGGCTCGTCGGCCCGCGCGACACCGTCTCGCGCGAGCATCGCGCCGAGCGCCAAGCCCGTAAAGCCCATGCCGGTGTCCGCAAGGAACGAACGGCGGGTCACACCGGGGCAGCAACTGCTGAATTGGCTCTTGCTGATCGACTTCATCGGTTACACCTCAAGAGTTACCGAACCGTGACAAAATCGTTGTGGTTCACCAGGGCGTGCACCAGGTTTTCGCGTGCACGCACCGCCGGGTCAGCCGCCGGCCTGATGACGTCGGCCGGGTCTGTTGTCGCGGCGGCGACCTGACTCGAATTCTCTCGGAACAGCCGCTCTTGCTCAATCAGAAACTGCCGGCTGGTTTCCAGCTCCGCGGTCGTAGCCGGCCGGGCCAAGACGCGATCGAATGCCGCGGCGGCGAATGCGGCCGGGTCGGAGCCGACGCGGGCGGCGAGCGAGCGGGCCAAGAGCCGGGATTGGACCAGCGCGATTTCGCTGTTCGCCATTGCGAGGGCCTGCTGCGGGACGACACTTTCCTTTCGCTCGTAGCACTCGCCCACGCTAGCCACGTCGAAGATCTTCAGAAACTCCATCTGCTTCTCGGCCGCGTGGCGGAAGTACAGGCTGCGGCGTTTCGACGTGAGGCCAAGCATGTGGTCGATGTCCGGGCCGCCGAATGTCTGATCGAGTTGGCCGGCAACCCAGAGCACGTTGTCACGAACGAGTTCGGCTTCGAGGCGGCGCGAATTCATCCGCCAGTAATATTGATTGTCCGGGTCGGCGGCCAGTGCCGTCTCGTCGGGCGTCGAGGCCGTGCGGTACGTGGCCGACGTGACGATGAGACGGTGGATGTGCTTCATGGACCAGGGCGTTGAGCGTCGATCGTTGATCGTTGAGGGTTCCACGAGTTCGGCGGCGAGCCAATCGAGCAGTGTGGGATGCGTGGGTGGCCGGCCGCCGGCGCCGAGATCGAAAACGCTCGGCACGAGCGGCGCGCCGAAGTGGCGGCCCCAAATGTGATTCACCGCGACGCGGGCGGTCAGCGGGTTCTGCGCGTCGGCGATCCACCGGGCCAGTGCCAGTCGCCGGCCGGTGCTCGTCGCAGGGTAGATCTTGATCGACCGCTTGGTGTACTCCGGCGTCGCGGGGAGCAAGGCGTCTTGCTTGGAGTTGCCGAGTGCCTTGTCGGCTTCGGCGAGTTTCGTCTGTGCAGTCATCAACTCGGTGGCAGCTTTTTGCGCAGCGTCTTGGAGTTTCTTATCGGACGAGTTTTCGGCCGCGGCCTTGCTCGCTGCGGCGGAGGCGGCTGCCGATTTCTCCGCGGCTCGCTCGGCGACGAGATGATTCCGTTTGGTCTCCAGCAGTGCGGCCCATCGCTGCATTGCCGTGGCCGCGATGGCCAATTGGTTGAACGCCTCCGGTTCGCGGTTGCGACGGCCGGCGTCCTCGAATTGCTCGATGCGCAACGTCGCCTCCAGCGCCGCATGCTTGGCCGACGCAACTTCGGCATTCAATTCCGCGAGGGACAATTCCGTCGGATCATCCTTCTGCCGCGCGGCGTTCAGTGCTTTCTGCGTTTGCGTCACGGCCGCTTCGCTGGCCGCCAACGTCTCGCGCACGACGAAGTCGAGTTTCTCCGGTGAGTGCGCGGTGAGGGGCAGATTGATCGAAACGAACTTGATCGGCGGGCCGCCGAGCACTTCGGGCACACCCGGCTCGATCGGGTTGGATTTGTCCGGGGTGCGATCGTCGCCGCGCACGAACAGAAACGTCTCGGCGGCCGGCTCGGCGTCGAACACGCGAGCCAAGCCGTCCTTTTTTGTGTCCGGCTCGCCGGGCAGCCGGTCCAGCCGAACGTTGTGCGGCTCGAAGAACGCGCGGAAGCGGTAGTAATCCAATTGCGGGATCGCGTCGTATTTGTGCTCGTGGCAGCGGGCGCAGTCGAGCGTGACGCCGAGAAACGCTTGCGCCGTGTGCTTGACGGTGTCCTGAATCCACGTCTCGCGGCTGAGCATCTTGTAGTTGCGAACGAGGTAGCCGGTCGCGCGGAGCACATCGGGGTTCATCGGCTCCAACTCATCGCCCGCGAGCATCTCGACGATCATGCGGTCGTACGGCTTGTCGGCGTTGAGCGACTCGATGATCCAATCGCGCCAGCGCCAGATGTGGGGTTGCGAGTCGCGGATCTGGTTGCCGCCGGTCCAGCCGGCCCAGTCGCTGTAGCGCCACACGTCCATCCAGTGCCGGCCCCAGCGCTCGCCGTACTGCGAACTATTCAGGAGCATCTCAACGATCTTTTCGTAAGCGTCGGGCGATTTGTCCGCGAGGAAGGCGTGCAACTCATCGGGCGTCGGCTGCAGTCCGATCAAGTCGAGATAGACGCGACGCAGCAGCACGTGATTCGCTGCCTCGGGCCGGTGCGGCAGTCCACGCAAATCGCGCTCGGCGGCAATGAACGCGTCGATCGGATTTCGCACCCAGCCGGAGTCTTTCACCGCAGGCACCGCGGGCCGCGCGACCGGCTGGAACGGCTGCCACGCGTGGTCTGCTCGCTTGGCGGTGAATTCGTCGCGCGATTTCTTTGCACCAGTTAGTTCCTGCTCGGTCGGCGAGTCGGCGGCGCGGCCCGGCGCGCGCCCGGCTAGGATTTCGATCTCGTTGGCCACGCCGTCGCCGTCTGAGTCTTCGTCCGCCACGATTCTGAGCCGCGAGATGATGTCGGCTGGCTTGCCCCGCGCGCGAAGCTCCTTGCCAAGCTCGCGCAGCCGCACGCCGAACGGATTGTGTGGCGGCGATTGCTCAAACGTCGCAGGGTCCGCGGCCTCCTCTCTCGTGACGTGGCAGGTCGTGCAGGCGTTCAGCGAGTTCGAAAGATACTCGCCGTAGTGGTTTTTCAGCCCCTGCTTATTCGGCGGCTTGGCCCACGCGGACGCAGCGCCTGCCGCGACGACCACACACGCGATGAGAAAGGTCGTTCGTTTCGGCATTAACTCTCCTTGGCGAGCGGCGGGGTAAACTCCGGCACCAACAATTGGGCGATTCTAACAGTTTGGCAGGATCTCCGCCAAATGTCGGCAGCCGACGCGGCCATTTTCGAACGCGGCTCGGTTCGCAACCGCTCATTCGCCGCTCAATTTCTCGATCAAAAACGCGGCCATCGTCTTGTGCTTGGGCGGAGCGGAACCGGGGTACGTCACGACCACTTCCACGCCGACCTCGCGCAGTCGCTCGGCGAGCTTGACGCCGTAGATGGCGGAGTGCGTCGGATCGGTCTGCGATTCGCCGGCGACGGGCAGTTTGTCTTGCCGCGGATATTCGAGGTACAGCGCCGGATCGTCTTTCGACGCGAGGTCGATCGGCGAATACTCCTTAATCCACGGCAGCAGCGTGTCGCGGTTTTCGAGTGCCTTGGCGAATTCGACGGGACGCGGCGACGTGCCGTCGCGATAGCCAAACGCGTGGCCGCCGTAGTTCGCATTCGGTATCCACTCTTTCACCTGCTTCGGATCGAGTGACGTTTGTGCTCCAGTCACGGCCGCGGTCGTGAGCCGCGTCGATTCGCGAGCGATCGGATCAGCGCTGGCCGCGTCCGCGAGGTCGTCGTGCAGCGCGAGCCAGAGCGACGTACATGCGCCGGCCGAACCGCCGGACGCGCCGACGCGGGTCTTGTCCAAGTTCCACACGGCTGACTTTGACCGCAGGAACTGAATTGCGCGAGCGGCGTCGTGCAGCGGCGCCCGCACCGGCGGCTCGACTTTTTGCTCCATCGCATGCTGAATGAATCGGTAGTTGATCGCAACGACCGAAATGCCGGCGTCGAGAAAGGGCTTGATCTGCGCGGTGCCGTATCCTGATTTGTCGCCATTCACCCAACCGCCGCCGTGAATCAGCACGACCAGCGGTGTCGGCTTGTCCGATTTCGCCTGCCAGAAGTCGAGCTTCTGCCGCGCGTGCTCGCCGTAGGCCACGTCGGCGGCGGTCGGAGTCGGCCGCTCGGGCTGAGCCTTCTTCTTCTCGGTTTGTGCGTATGCCGACTCCGTCACGAAAATAAGCGCCAGCAAGCAGTTCATCCAGCGGTTCACGGTGTTCCTCCTTTTTGATGAAATCTCGGTCATGCAGACCTGGCATACAATATCAACTCTTTCGGCGGCTGCCACCCGTGTTGCCGTTGCCTCGCGCGTCTGCCGCCGTCTGTTCGCACTAACCTGTTAGTGGTAGATTCTCGTGGCGCGGAAATTCGGCTACAACTTGCGTGCGAATTGGAGAAGTCACCATGACGAGCCTGTTGCAGCGTTGCGTGCGAAACGCGATTCGGAACTGCGTCGGCGCTGCTTCGGCCCTCGGGCTGCTCGTGGCCGGGCATTGGTTGGGTTCGGTCGCGACCGCGGGTGGCGAGCAAGTGCCGCCGGGCGCGACGGCGCAGTCACCGCGTCTGCCGCGCGACAATCTGCTCGTGTATCGCGGACCGAACGGCGAGCAACTTCCCGTGAGGGCGGTGGATGATTGGGTCAAGCGGCGTGACGAAATTCGCCGCGGGATGCAGGCGGTGATGGGGAATCTGCCGGGCCCCGAAAAGCGCTGCGGGCTCGACATGAAGGTCGAAGAAGAAGTGGACTGCGGCAGTTACATGCGGCAATTTGTCACGTACCAATCGGAACCCGGCTCGCGCGTGCCGGCGTATCTGTGCGTCCCGAAGGCGGTTCTTGCCGGCAACGGCGATGGCGACAAGCGAGCGCCGGGCGTGCTCTGCCTGCACGGCACCGACAACATCGTGGGGCACGGAGTCGTTGTGGGGTTGGGCGGGCGGCCGAATCGTCAGTACGCCAGCGAACTTGCCGAACGCGGCTACGTGACGCTCGCGCCGAATTACCCGCTGCTGGCGAAGTATCAACCGGACATCAAGGCGCTCGGCTGGGAGAGCGGCACGCTCAAGGCCGTGTGGGACAACATGCGCGGGCTGGACTTGCTTGAGTCGTTGCCGTTTGTGAAACGCGGCGGGTTTGGGACGATCGGCCATTCCCTCGGCGGGCACAATTCCGTGTACACCGCCGTGTTCGACGACCGCATTCAGGTAATCGTCACGAGTTGCGGACTCGACTCATACCTCGATTATTACGGCGGCGACGACAAGAATTGGCAGTTGGAAAGAGGCTGGTGCCAAACTCGCTACATGCCCCGCCTGGCGAATTATCGCGGCCGGCTCGAAGAGATCCCGTTCGACTTCCACGAGCTAATTGGCGCGTTGGCCCCGCGACATGTGTTCATCAGCGCCCCGCTCAAGGACAGCAACTTTCGACACGATAGCGTCGATCGCGTCGCCGCGGCCGCGCGCGACGTTTTCAAACTCTACGGACACTCCGCGCGGCTGCGCGTGGAACATCCCGATTGCGATCACGACTTCCCGAACGAGATGCGGCAGGCTGCGTACGAACTTTTTGACGCGGTCTTGCGCTGAGCCGCGTGAATTTGACGTGCGACCGCGAGGTGTGAAATGCGGCGATGGGTCGCGACGCTTCGAAGCTCGCCTCGTTCGGTTCCGGACTAGTCGAGCGGAGGCCACTCCTGTTCCAGGCCGAGGCGCTCGATTTCCTGCACCTCCTCGACGCTGATCGACGCCTCCTTGGCGACTTGTTCGCGCGATCGTCGCACGTCGAGACCTTGGTCCTGCAGTGAAACGAGAAGCTGGAAGATCGCCCGTTGCCGCGACTCGTCGGCGGTTTCGGTCGTTGGGTCATCCTCTGAACTCATGCGATGTTCCTTTGAAACGGGCCAAGGGATCTTTCATGACTCGATACGAACTCGGCAGTTGGCCGACGCGGCAGATTCGCCGGTTGAAAACGGCACGAACGCCGCACGACGGACGTCAGCCGTTTTGTTATTTTCAATACCTGCGGCGACCGCCACCACCACCGCCACCGCCGCCGCCGCCACCGCCGCCACCGCCGCGGAAGCCGCCACGACCACCACCGCCGCCGCCACTGCCGCTTCGGCGTTGGAATGAGCGGCCACCACCTCCGCCTCCGCCCCCACCGCCATCATCACGGCGTGGACGGGCTTCACTAACCACCATCCCGCGTCCTTGGAACTGATGTCCATTCAGGGCTGCAATGGCAGCTTCACCACCTTCTTTGGAATCCATCTCTACGAATGCGAATCCCTTTGATCGTCCACTTTGCATATCACGGATCACTTTTACAGAGACCACCTTTCCATGCTGGCCAAACAATGCTTCCAAGTCTTGCTCTGCCGCTTCATACGACAGATTGCCGACGTAAATTTTCACTCTATTTTCTCCTTAAGGTTTCTTTAACATGAGAAAGGGAAGGAAGGTTGCATAGAAGGGACTTGGGAATAGAAACATGGCCAAATCGCAATCGTAGCTTTAACAATACTCCGGTTCTCACCGGAACATCGTTCCGACCACTTTCTTCGCCTAATTTTAGATTACCCGTAATGT
>Ga0247727_10005294_pt1 | contig 26391 bp, 23 predicted proteins | sample WisWelCaveWW1625_FD_202498 | JGI IMG/M metagenome (GOLD analysis project Ga0247727, IMG submission 202498) | Biofilm microbial communities from Wishing Well Cave, Virginia, United States - WW16-25 | ecosystem: Environmental > Aquatic > Deep subsurface > Groundwater > Cave microbial mat | place...
TAAAGATTAGCCGCGGGGTTTCATTGACGGGCGCAGGAAGGGGCTTGAATGATTCGATGTCTATGCCATTGGCTATCGTGCATGTCGGTTTACGATAGGAGGCAAAGGCTGGGGAAACTTCCAATTCGCGCGAGACAGTTACAAGCCCGCGCACGAGGCGCAGGAAGATGCCGCGTGTGAACCGGTTGTACAGGCTGTAGAGTCCGCCGAGCCCCTCGTGTTGAGTCAAATCGTTCGTGTTGATCTCTTCGATCACTGGCGCGATCTTCATCAGGCGATGCGCGGGATACACATAAATTCCGTAACGCAGGTAAATGACATCGGGCTTGTACTCCCGAATCGCGCCGACCGTTTGGCTGGCGGCGCGGATGCGATTGATCTCGGTCTGGAATTTTCCGCGCGCTTCGTATGGAAAAAGTTCCGCTTCAATCAACCCCGAGGCTGGTTCGCCCGTGGACGCGTGCATGAACAACCGAGCTTCATGCCCCAACCCCTGCCACGCCTCGATCTGACTCTGAATCTTTTTTCCGACGCCCGAATGTTTCGTGCGCGCCCAATGCAGGCTGACGTACGCGATGCGCATTATGCTTCGACCCGATGGCTTTGTTTCTGGCGCGCGCGATACCAATCGCGCCCGACGTCGTACAACCCCTTCAACAGCGGACCCTCGATCACGCGTCCGTAGGAGGGGTAATCCCAGAATGTTTTTTTCGGCGCATTGAGGATCGCTTCGAATTCATCATCGCTCAGCCCAAGTTTTTTGACGACATACTCACGGTCCTCCTCCTGCATGGAGGGTTGGTACGTGGGCTTGTCCAACTCTTTCAGCGCGGCGTCGCGCGTGGTTTCGCCCGAACATATCAAACTGGAAAGATGCGAACGGCGTTTGTCGTATCCAAATTTCACAGGCAGGATGTAGCCCTGATAAAACCGTGTGTAAATGGACTCGTAATGTTTGCCGCCGTAATATCGCCAGCCCAGTTCCTGCTCCAGAATTTTCATCGCTTCGGTTTTATTGAAACCAATGTAGTTCAAAATATCCACACGGCGATGCGTGAGCAGGCGGCGATAATACGTGAAGAAACCGATGTGTGGAAAGGTCTTAAGCCGCCCGCGACCGAATTGCTGATATACACTGCGAATGTATTTCCAGTCGAAATGTCCTTGCGACCAGGCGCGCGGCAGGTGCGTTTCGGTGCGCACGTTGAACCCCGAAACGATGTATTTTACTCTCAGTTTGTCCGCCAGATCGCCGAGCACTGCCCAAATGGCATGGTCGCTTGGAATCTCTGAATCAGGCGTGGAGGCGTTGAGGAACGCGACCTGCAAACTCTTGAACTCCTCCCAATCGAGCACCTCGGTGTGGAGGTCGATGCCAAGACGCTTCAAGGTCTCTTCGATGTTTTTCACCGCCAGTTCCGAATCCCACCCATTATCCATGTGAACCGCGAGCGGACGCAATCCCATCTTCTTGACGAGATAAGCCACGTAAGTGCTGTCCACGCCGCCACTGACACCAATGATGCAGTCATAAGGCTTGCCCCGCCCGTCGCGCTTCATTTGCTCAACCAGTTTTTGTAGATACTCCTCCCCAGCCTTCCCTGTGATCACTTTTTGTTTCATCAGGCGGTCATGATCGTGGCAATGATTACACACATCCTGCCCATCAAACAGGATGTCGGGGTCGGTGGTGTCCATCAGACAACGCGTGCAAATTCGATATTCAGAAGTCATCAATTCTCCGCAATGTAGAGCAAGATGCCATCTTGCTCTACGGCATCTCTCGTTTCAAATCTTCCTGTGCCGGATAACTAATCAATACGCCGCGCAGCGGACCCTGAAAGACGAACATGCTACCAGCCGCCGCGGCGGACGCGCCAGCCTTGATCGCCTCCGCCAAATGCTGGATGTTCCCGGCTCCCCCACAGGCGACGACTGGTACCGTTACCGAATCCGCCACGCGCCTGACGAGTTCCAAATCATACCCCTGCATTGTCCCGTCGCGGTCAATCGAGTTGACAAAGATTTCGCCCGCGCCCTGCTTTTCCATTTCAATGGCAAATTTCACCGGGTCAAGCCCAGTCCCCTTTTTCCCTGCACGGGTAATTACTTCGTATTTACCCAACAGAGTCTTCTTCACATCCATTGAAATCACGACTGCCTGACTCCCGGCATGGTCTGCGGCTGCGCGAATCAAAGATGAATTTTCCACGGCTGATGTATTGAGCACAATTTTTTCCACGCCGATCGCAAGCAGATTCTTCACATCCTCCATGTCGCGGATGCCGCCGCCATATCCCAGCGGCATGAAGCATTCACTCGTGATCTTGCCAAGCAGTTCAAAATTCGGGCGGCGGTTTTCGGTCGTGGCGAGGATATCGAGGAAGATCAACTCGTCCACTTCTTTGTCGTTGAAGATGCGCACGATGTTGATTGGGTCGCCCAGATATTTCGGGTCTTTGAATTTGACTGTCTTGACCAGCCCCTCGTTCTTCAACAACAAACACGGGATGACGCGCGGACGAATCATGACACACCATCCCCTGTGTCGCTCGCGCAGGGTCTGTGACCCTGTGGCACACCCGATATTCTACGGCGGTCACAGACCGCCTTTGAGCGCGTATTTGTAAGGATCACGAAACACGCTCCGCGAAATTTTTCAGCAACTGCAGTCCAAACTTGTGGCTCTTCTCCGGGTGAAACTGCGCGCCCACAATGTTGCCCTTGCCCAAAATCGAATGGATCATCACGCCATACTCGGTCTCGGCAAGCACAGCCTCAACATCTTTCGCCACAACATGATACGAGTGGACAAAATAGAAACGGGAATCTTCAGGCAGTCCAGTCACCAACGGATGTGCGCGCTTCACATGGATTTCATTCCAACCCATATGCGGGATTTTGAGATGGGCATGTTCGGCGTCGAATCTGAAGCGGACGGTCTCCGCATCGAACCACCCTAAGCCTGCTTCTGTTCCCTCATCGCTTCCCTTGCTCATGAGTTGGAGTCCCACACACAAACCGAGCACGGGGATTTTCTTCTCCAAGACCAGTTCACCCACTACAGACACCAGCCCTGTTTCACGGAATTTCCGCATCGCCGCGTCGAACGCGCCCACACCGGGCAGGATCAATTTCTCTGCGGCGCGAATCACGGCAGGGTCGGAGGACGGCTCCGCTTTGAAGCCTGCCTTCTTGAACATGTTCTTGATGGAGCCGAGGTTGCCAACCCCGTAATCCACGATGACGATCATGCGTAGACTCTCTGTTTTTCGCCGAACAGCCTCATCAACGACGCGGCTTGCACGTAAATCCACGCTTGATGAAGTTGATCGTTATCGCCAGTTCGAATCGCAACCGATACATCTTCCGCCACTTTTTTGCCGTTCCAAATCGCGGATTGCTGGAAATCCACGCTGTGCACGATATCACGAATGAATTCCTGGGCGCGAGGAGAGGTCCATGCCTCGGCAAGGTTCGGGAAACCTAATTTGCGCGTCCGCGTGCGGATCGACTCGGGCAGGATGCCTTTCAACGCGTCCCGGAGGATCCGTTTGGTGAAACCCAATCCAATTTTGGCGGAGGAAGGAAGCGAGAAGGCGAAGCAGACGAGGCGCCAATCCATGAACGGCGAGCGGACCTCGACTCCGTGCGCCATCGAGAGCCGGTCGAAGTCGCGCAGGTTCATCGGCAACTGCGTGAAGTGATAGTCCACGTACAGTGATTTGAACAGGTTATCGCGATCCTTGATCAGTGGCAGGTCATGATCATACGCTAATGAAGTGAACTCCGCCGCAGGATGCACCAACCAAGGCTGATTCTTCTCCTTCGTCATTTTCGAAAACAACGCCTGCGCGCTTCTGAGATAAAACTGATTTTGCGGAAAGAGTTCCAGCCCCTTCATGATGGAGATCACATCGCGTGTGCGGCGCGGTGAAAGGCTTGAAATCGAATCCTTGAGCGCGGCAGTGACATGCCACGGATACCCGCCGAGCAGTTCATCGCCGCCGTGCCCATCGATGGTGACCACCACACCATTGTCACGCTGGACTTTATGCACCAGCCATGGACCCAGGTGAATGTCGGAAATTTCCTCGTATTGAAAGAGGATGTCGTCGAAGTGATCGAGATACAGGTTTGAATTGCCCGTGCAATAGATTGGCGCGACGCCCGTTTTCCTGATCACCTCATCGGCATATTTCCGTTCGTCGATGACCGCCCCGGGATAGGTCATGATGAACGCCTTCTGCCAGTCGTGCGCGAGGCGATCCGTTGCGTCGGTTGTGCTGCGGATGTGGGTCATACCGCAAAGGATGGAACTCGAATCAAGTCCGCCGCTGAGGGCGGTGCCGATCGGTACGTCGCTGCGCATGCGGATGCGGCATGCATCGAGAAAGAGTTCGCGGAAATTCGCAACTTGATCTTCGTACTGTTGCGGGACGGTTTCCAAATGATCGAGCGTGTTCCACCAGCGGCGGACCTGCGGCTTCTCACCGTGTCTCAGCGACAGGCAATGCCCACCCAACAGGTGATTCAATCCCTTCAGCATGCAACGTTCATCGCCTTCGATCAGGCGTTCATTGGTCAATGCCAGCGCGACCATGGCGGGATCGAATTCAGGCTGGAACCAGTCAAGTTCGAGAAAAGCCTTCATTTCGGATGCGAAGGCGAAATGATTATCATCGAAATGATAGATCATCGGCTTCACGCCAAAGCGGTCGCGCGAGACGAACAACCTGCGCTCCATGGTATCCCAGATCGCGAGCGCCCACATGCCGTTGAATTTCAACTGGCAATCCTCACCCCAGTGATGGTAGGCGGTCAGGATGACCTCCGTATCGGATTCGGTTTTGAACGCGTAACCCAGCTGCTCCAGTTCCGATTTCAACTCGAGGAAGTTGTACATCTCACCGTTGAACACGATCCAATACCGCCCATCGGCATACGACATGGGCTGCCGCCCGCCATCGGAGGTGTCGATAATTGCCAAACGGCGATGTCCCAGCCCGAGGTTTGCATCGGGATCAATGTAAATGTCGCTCCCGTCCGGTCCGCGGTGGGCCAGCGAATCGATGAAGTGTTTTAGTTCATTTGGTGAAACAGGCTCACCGTTTAGGTTCCAGAGTCCGACTATTCCGCACATTATTCTAACTTTCTCCTATGGATTTTAATCGCTCTGCAAAATTACGGAAATTAACATCGGCATTATAGCTTGTCTGCCAGACCCGGCGACTTTCTTTTCTCATTTTTGCGGCCAGTGTGGGATCATCCCATATCTTCAACAAAGCCATACCAATTTCCTCTGGGGTTGGGTTGGGGCTGAGAAGAATACCATTCTTTTCTGAGATAATCTCGGGGTTTCCACCAACCGATGTGGCCACGACTGGGATCCCACAACTAATTGCCTCCTGGATAGAAACTGGGGCGCCTCCCTCGGTCTCACTGACATTCACGAATACGTCGGAGGGATATTTCCTGTAATATCGCATAATTTCCTGATTTGGCACATATCCAAAAAAATTGCCCTGGATGTTCGACGGGAAATTTTGCTGCATTTTTCTCTCCAGTGATTTCCTGCCCTGCCCGTCTCCAAAATGAACCCATTCAAACTTTTGCCCGCGACGCAAGCGAGCCATGAATGCCAATCCTTCCAAAAGCAACCCGAGTCTTTTAACTGAAACAATGGTGGAACAGGAAACAATTCGAAAAACATTATCTTCGGACGGTTTAGAGACAAATCCCGGGTCACTGATACCCAGGTGCGCTGTCTGGTACTTGGAAATATATTCCGGATAACGAGCACAAAAATACCTTCTGCCCGCCTCCGAGGCAAAAAACAGCATGTCCAACGCCTCAAGCGTTTCACGCCTAAATGGCCAATAATATGGGTAGTAATATTCATCGTACATATCGTATCCATGAGCCCGGGAGATGACTTTTATCCCTGGAAATTCGTCCTTTACCATGCCAAGTCCTGTGGCCGTATGGTCAAGCCAGTAACTATATAGAATACAATTTCCTACTGCAACCTGCCGCTTTTTTATCCACTCGGTCGTCCACCGTCTGGTCAATCCGGCTTTACCGGAAAACATGATTAACTTGAAAATTTTTGAGGGGTACAACAGGATTTTTTTATCTTTCTGTATCTCTCCAGATAAATTGCCTGAATGATAAACCTGTTTTATCAACCTGCCGGGCGGTAGGTTGGCTGCGAGAAATTCGGCATACGTCCCGTCAATTTCAACACTGGCAGGTAATGAAAGCCTTGTCCCTTGGCAAGCTTTTGGTACGAGCACAACCTGATCAAAGCGTTCGACGAGATAAGGTATTTCACGACTGATGAATGTGTGCTCCGCTGCATAGTCGTAAGGGTAGGAGTGGGTAAAAACAATAAGAGTCATTCTGGAGTTCATGCTTGTTATTGAATAATCCGATTTACAAATAACGAGACCTGTATCCAATCCATCTTCGCGCCATATAATAGGGAATGCTCTTCAACAAGAAAAAAGGCCATTTCCAACTCCTTTTTGTCAATGACAAAAGAGCCTTCAGCGCTTTCGTTTGAAACAAGGGGTACAGGATCATCCGCGCGGCCCAGGCTAACACGCTCTGCTCCAGCCCAAAAATACGTGTATCTTTTTGGTGGAGGCGGCAAAATTCGTCCCAGATTTTGAAATAGACTGGTATCAATTTTGCCCTTTGAGTTCTTTCAGAAGATGATGTACCTTTCAGGGCAATTTGTAAATCTTTAATTTCCTGAAATGAAACAGGGACTTCCGGCAAATGCGTCAGAACTGCCCTGGTGGAAATGTTGACCAGGCTTTCATGTTGCCGGATATTATTAAGCTGACTGACACTGCCAGGGTAAAGGCGGTAATGATACAAGACTTCTGATAGGTTTTCTCCCTCCGAGAAAAGCAGGAAACGCGTCCACAATTCATAGTCTTCTTCCCCATAAATTGCCAGGGGATCATATTTCACATCAAAAAGATCCATTACCGATTTTCTCAACATTACCGTCGCGTGGAACAAGGGACTCTCATATAATAAATGCCAACGGATGGAAAGATCGCCTCGAAATATTGGCGGAATGCCAAGAGGATTCCCGGCCTCATCAATAAATCTCAACCCACATCCCAGCACCCCAATGTCAGGATGGGATTCCATGAACTCCACCTGTGTTGAAAACCTCCCAGGGAGACTCACGTCATCTGCATCCATCCGCGCAATGTATTTCCCTTGCGCCGCTTGAATTCCGACATTACATGCGGCCGCCACACGTTGATTTTGGGGTAACCGTATCAGACGAATCCGTTCGTCGTGCTGGCCATGCCTTGAAGCGATATCCCAGGAGCGATCCCGGGATCCATCGTCCACAATGATCAACTCAAAATTGCGATAATCTTGGGCAAGAACACTTTGAATCGCCTCCACTAGAAAGCGTTCCGCGTTAAACATTGGCATAACAACACTGACCAGAGGTTCGGCGGGCATAAATTTATCCGTATGTTTTTCTTGAAAATACATTTATTATTCCCTGTAGATTCAAGTCTGAAGTGCAACTTTGAAGGTGGCTGAGAGGTAAGCTGGAGTAGGATCGTACTTCTCAGACGACCAAGTCAAAGGAGCACGATGAGAACCTACCAGCAGCTTACCCATGTCCAACGATACCAGATATATGCGCTGCGGAAAATGAAACATTCACTCTCGGAAATAGCAATGGTAGTTGGAGCCGATAAATCGAGCATCAGTCGCGAACTGAAACGGAATCGAGGCCCAACGTGGTTACCGTCCACAACAAGCGCATAAACTGGCTGAGGCTCGCAGGCAGAAAGCTGTTCCCAGGATTACCACCGGGGTCTGGAAGATGGTGGATAGCCTGTTGAAGCAGGATTGGAGCCCTGAACAAATTGCTGGCAGGCTGAAAAAGGAGCAAGACCTTCGGATCAGCCATGAGTGGATCTACCAACATGTTCTGGCAGACAAGCAAACCGGTGGCGATTTGCACAAACATCTGCGGTGCCAGAAGCAACGTCGCAAACGCTATGGAAGCTATGATCGGCGGGGCAAATTGCCCAATTGCCGCTCGATTGAGGAGCGTTCCGCCTGTGCGAACACCAGAAAACGTATTGGAGATTGGGAAGTCGACACCTTGATTGGCAAACAACAAAAGCATGCGATGCTCACGTTGGCGGAGCGAAAATCTCGTTTCACCCTGATTGGCAAGGTCCCTCGACGAACGGCACAAGCCGTTCGTCAGCAGGTTTGCAATCTCCTGTTGCCTGTCAAGGACAAAGTCCACACCTTAACTTCCGATCATGGCAAGGAATTTGCAGACCACGAACTCATCGCTGAAACACTCCAACTTAAATTCTATTTTGCTCATCCCTATGCCGCTTGGGAACGCGGCACGAATGAGAACACCAACGGCTTGCTGAGACAATATTTTCTTGAAAGAGTCTATAAATTTTGCCAAAACCATAGTGTTTCGCTTTCTGGTAAATTCTCTTTAGCCTTGAATAAGCATCCCGGTTATGTTTTTCGGGGTATAAATATTTTTTTTCCCTTGGTCCAATTGCAGCCTCCCTGGAATAGTCGGCCATAAGAGAAAACATATTGTAACGAAGTAGAACAAGATTCCTTGCCTCCTCAATATGTCCTATATTCCGCTCAAAAGTATTGGAATTAATGAGACACTCCACATCAGCTATTGACCGATCCATGTCCGTAATATCGATTGTCGATAAAGATAAGGGAGGAAAATAGTCGGCAATATTCGGGCAGCCAAAATAAATCGGATAGGACCATCCTAGATACGCATCCGACAGTTTTTCCGTAAAATAATAGGGAACGGCGGAATTCTCCAAAGCAAGATGGTATTTATATGGGGCAATGGCCTGCCATTTGTCCTCCACTTCACGATGGCCTCGCCCATAAACATCCACTTGAGCTCCAATACGATTTAATAATCGATCAATGAATTTGAGTCGTTGCCTGTGGCCCCTGGTGAATTTTTTATCAGAACTGATTACTGAGACAAGCCTGGATTTTTTTATACGATCAAGATCAATCTGAAGAAAATCATCGATGTTCATAATATTCTTGATATCACCGCCCGAATCGCGGCGCGTTCCGATATGCCAGGGTAAAGCTTGCTGCATAAGAATAACATTTTGATGGGCAAGATCCGTGTGCGAGGTAATGACTGCAGAAAACTGGGCCAAAAATTGCGGGTCATACATTCGGGTTGTAGGCGGCTCTCCAGTAATAAAAACGAGATGGCCAGGCGGACAATTGGCCGCTTCGGGTTTTGGAAGGTCATCATAAACGAACCACCAATCACACTCATCTACATCCTGATTAATAAAAAAAACGCAATCTTTCCATACACCCTTTGATCCGGGTGTCTGTCTGATAATGGGCAAATCAGGAAAATTGGTCGAAACCTTAATTTTTATCATTCCGCTAAAAAGTGAATTGGTTTCCAGGGAAGCCGCTGACTTCAGGGATCGATGCAGACGGCATGTAATACCTATTGCTGACGCTCGACGGCAAGAAGATCGATCCATTTTTGGATACGTGCTCGAATCTTTTTTCGTGATATATAATCCTTGGCATATTCAGGTTCGATGCCAAAACTGGCAGGGAAAAGAATGAAAAGTTTTAACCGGCGATATAATGACCATATCCATAGAGGCGGAATTATTTTGAACCATGAGGCAACAAATTCCTGCGGTAGTTTGGGGGGCAAAGTAACCTCTCCAGAACCTATTTTGGCAAAAAACCCAGCCAGATTTTGAATTGCGTCGCCACGCGCCATCATACTTTCGCGCGCCCATTGTTCAAGGTCGCCCGGTTGGGAAGGGCTGGATTTAATGACCTTCATAAATTCTTCCTGAGTAGTAATATGCGGAGGCAAATTATGCCAGTCCACATGCAGTTGTGCAGGGATTGGATAAGGAGCGACAATACCGGCGTATTTCCCTGCCACTGCCGCTTCGATCAGACTGGTACTATGCGATGAGACAACTACATCGCTCGCCAATATCCATTCACGCACACTTTCCTGTTTGATGACATGAAATCGCGGCGGCACTTCCGGCAGGACGCGTTGTACAACACCAAGAAAATCCGTCATCGAGGTGGATGGCCGCGGGCGCAAAATGATCTCAACGCAATCCTCACGCGCCGCCTCCGCACACCAGCGCAGCATTTCTGTCAGCGACTGCTCGCAATAATCACGCATCACTTTTACATCGCCAGGCAATTGCCCCTCTTTAATAATTTGCTTTATCTGGGATTCCGGGTAAAAAGCCCAGTTATAGTTTTCAGGGAAAAAGACCCAGCGTGAGGAATTGTCAAGATGGTAGCGATTTGCCAGGTCCGCGCGGGAGGCGAAGTATCGGCGATATGGTTCATCATAAAGTGCGTAAGCCGGTTGTCCGTTTACAATGATATGTTCTTCAGGAATTCCGATCCTTTTCAGTAATTCGGCATTTTGTTCACTCCATGCGTGGTGAATCACGTACCTGAGCGAAAAATCACCCCGGGGTGTTTTCGCGTTTCGATTCCCAAAATAAAGAAGTTGTTCCCAGCTGAGATTTAAAAAAACCGATTCCCTCCAAAATGCCAGTAAATTATGATAATGTTCTTCGGAATAACAGTAGGGTAAAACCACCAGCCGCGGACGGAAGCGCGTTACAGCTTCCGGGAATCCAACCGGCCACTGAATAATCTCCACGCGCATATGATGTTCTCGTTCAAGAACAGCCGCCAAGGCGCATGCTACATCCAGCTCACGCGCCACATGCTCGTACAAATAGACGATATCAACCTCCTTCACTGTCATTAGTCGCTCTCCTCCAATACACGCTCGGCAAGCGAGGCGCCATCGAGGCGGTGATATCTCAGGGCTTCCTGCGGCGTTCCGCAGGCAGGCCAGCCTTCCACAGCAAAGCGGATGAGCCGGCGGCTCGCAAGGGGCCGGTTTCGGCTGGCAGCCAGCAATTCAAGAATATGATCTGTCAACGTGCCGGAGGGATGATGATCTTCGAGAACGAAGACCAGTTCATATGGATGGATGGTCTCTTCCAGCCATTTTGCATCCACGCGGTTAAGCCAGGGAAGGTTGATCACTTTCAAGCCCACGCCGCGCTCGGCAAGAAGTTCGCCTGCCAATAATGCTTCATGCAGCATAACCGGGCCATAGGCAAACAGTATTGCGTCTTTACCTTCATTGAGTGCAACACCTCTGCCAAAGGCGAGTTTGTAGCCAATGGGAAGCTGGATCTTGCGCGGCGAGGGACCAATGATGAACCGAAGGGCAACATTCTCTTTTGCTTCATCCACGCTGTATTCCACGACCATACGCGTTTCATCCGGGTTACAGGGCTGAATGATGGTGCAATTCGGCAATGCGGCAAATAATGAAATATCTCGCAACGATTGGTGTGACTTGCCCGGACCCGCAGGGATTAATCCCGCGTAATGCAGGGCATAGATGATCTTTGTCTTCTCGCTGGCGTTGTTGTATATCTGCTCATTGGCACGCGAAGCCAGAAAACTGGCAAATGAATTCACAACCGGCAATAAGCCTCTTTGCGCAAGACCTCCCGCCATCGAGACCATGTCCTGCTCAGCAATTCCATTCTCGATAAATCGTTCGGGGTAGGCATATTCGAAGTCGCGTACTTTGCAATCGGAGGAGAGGTCCGCATCCAGTACGACAATATCTTTGCGACGCGCGGCGATTTCGACCAACGCCTGACCGTACGCTCGCACAACGAATTCATCTGTGACCGTTGCCGAAAGCTTTTCCTGCGCGGCCTGGCTTAACGGTTCACCCGCCAGCATCGCGGCAGGCGGACGCTTTTCCTCGGGAGCGATATCCTTTAGGGTTAACGGTGACAAGCCCAGGGATTTGAAAGAGGCGTTGATCCGTCCGATGAGTTCGGTGTATCCTTTTTCGAACGATCCATCATCCGGCGCGCCCGAATGCCAGGGATAGAGTCCCTTGCCAATCTTGAGGGCGGCGGGATGTTCCATAAACGAGATGCCGCGTCCTTTGATCGTATCCGCAATGATGATCTGCGGCTTGCCTTTTATCTTTTTCGATTCCGCCAATGCCTTTTCGATCTGGCGATAATCATGGCCGTCAATGCGCTGTACATGCCAGCCAAAGGCGCGATATTTCGACTCGATATCGCCGAGGCTCATGATCTCATCTACAAGTTTATCAGACTGCACTTTGTTATCATCCACGATGACTGTGAGATTATCTATCTTTTGATGGACAGCAGACTGAAGCGCTTCGTAATTCTGACCCTCCTGCCACTCCCCGTCCCCGGTCAGGACGTAAACCTGCCCGCTGTTCCCAAAATATTTCTTCGCCCAAGCCATGCCGCGTCCTTTTGAGATGCCCATGCCCAGCGAACCGGAGTTGGCTTCGATGCCAGGGATATTTATGTCAGGATGACCATCAAGTCCACCGAGGCGACGAAGATGAACCAATTTTTCCTCAGGTAATGCGCCCAACGAATACAGGGTGGCGTATAAACCAGGCACATCATGGCCCTTGGAAGAAAAATAAACATCACGATCTGGGTTATCAAAGCCGACTTTGAGAATATTCATTTCTTCATAATACAACCACGTGACGATGTCCATCGCGCTGAAGGATGAGCCGAGATGTCCCGAACCCGCGCGCTTGACTTCGGCGAGCGTATTGGCGCGGTTCATATCTGCGATCAGCGGGAGTTTCTCATACTTGTCCATTTGCGCGTTCCGCACACGCTGGAATTCTTCGTAAGGGATGAGTTTGATCGCGACCATAATTTCCTTATGTCACACCTGCACTTGCATGCAGGTGCAAGTGTTGCGAGCGAGCCCCGAGCCTCAAACGGCGAGTGGCGAGCGTGGCAATCTCCGACTCGTGAGGAGATAGCTTCGCAATGACGAGCTAAATTTCAGGCAACCTTGCCTGTCCTGTTCTCACTAATTCTTCAGCCAATTGCCAATCGTAGGGACGGTTGACATCAAAACCTTCGTAGCCCCGGGTCAGGAACGGCATGACCACGTTCCCCGCGATGGTACGTCCTTCGAAGACCACGTGCGAAAAGGCGATCTCCAGGCTGGCATTCTGAATGTACACTTCCGGAAGAGCCTGATAGGGCGTGCTGTGCCACGGAAGGTCGGTGGGACCCATCGGCAACAACGGTACCATGCGTTTGCCGCGAATCACCCACATTTTGCCGGGATGTTCGCGGCACTTCTCGACCGCGCGCAGGGAGTCCACACCTTCTTCAGCAGTAAATTCTTCCCACGCACGCTGGATCGTTTCCGGCAACCGAAACGGACTCGTGGGGCGCAGGATGCTAAAGCAGTCATATTCGCGTCCCATTTCTTTGAGTCTCTTGAGTGTAAACTCGATCCATTCGATATCGGGGGATATGTCGCCTGATATTTCCGCGGGACGCAGGAAGGGAGCCTCTGCACCGTATTTGCGCGCAAGCTCTGCATATTGCTCCGAATCGGTGGATACCATGATCGCCTGGAAGATTCCGCTTCGGCGCGCCGCCGCGATGGTATACGCGATGACGGGATGACCCGCCAGCGGATGGACGTTCTTATCCACTACGCGCTTCGAGCCGGAACGGGCAGGGATCAAGGCGATGATCGAGGGCGATTTATTGCTCATAAAAGTGATGGGTCAATATTGATGTACAAGTCTTTCAATTCGGAATAGATATTCAATGCTTCAGTGCCGGGTTCGCGCGAGCCATTGCCCGATTGTTTGCGCCCACCGAAGGGCATGTGAGGCTCGGAGCCATGGGTGCCCGCATTGACTACAGCCACACCGGTCTGTACCTTATCGCAGAAACGCATGGCACGGTGAATGGACTTTGTGTGGATGGAAGCAGTAAGTCCATAAGGCGAATCGTTGGCAAGTGCCAGGGCTTCATCAAAATCCTTCACGCGGTACAGGATCGCGACGGGCCCAAACAACTCGCATTCTGAAATTTCATCAGGCGGTTGTACACCGTCGATCAAGGTGGGCATCATGTAGTAACCATGGCGATGGGAGGCATCGGTCATCCGTTCGCCACCGGTGAGGATCTTCGCATCATTTCCTTTTGCGCGCTTCACGGCGTCCAGCATGTTCTTCAATTGACCCTCGTTGATGACGGGGCCAAAGTCATCTTCATCGGAAGTTCCCACGCGCAGCTTCTTCGTCTTTTCAACCAGCATGTCGCGAAACTCCTCATACACAGAATCAAAGACGATCACCCGGCTGGTCGAGGCGCAGCGTTGTCCCGCGTTGCTAAAGGCGGAGAGCAATACCCATTTGGCGGCGTTCTCCAGATCGGCATCATCACACACGACCAACGCATTCTTGCCGCCGAGTTCAAGCGAGATGCGCGCGAAGCGCGGGCCTGCGACGCGTTGTATGAATCGTCCGACTTCGGTGGAGCCGGTGAATGAGATCAGATTCACATCGGGGTTTTCCACCAACGGCGCGCCTGCTTCTTCACCAAATCCCTGCACGATGTTCAATACTCCCGCAGGCAAATCAACATCCTGCGCTATTTTTCCCACAATCCATGCAGTGGCAGGCGTGTCTTCGGATGCCTTCAGGATGGCAGTGTTGCCACAGACCAACGCGGGAAAAATCTTCCATGCCACGTTGGCAATGGGCGTATTCGCGGCGATGATGAGACCCGCAATGCCGATCGGCTGGCGGACGGTCATCGCATATTTGTTCGGTGTGCCACTTGTCGTTGTGCGACCGTACAAGCGTTGACCTTCACTGGCATAGAACAATCCACATTGGATGGCTCCACCCGTTTCACCGAACGCCTCTTTAAAGGATTTTCCGGTTTCCGCTGCCACAATGCGCGCGATCTCCTCCTGGCGGTTTTGCATTCCGACCACCAGCTTGTGGAGCAGGAGTCCGCGCCCCACAGCGGGGGTCTCGGACCAGGCCGGGAAGGCGCGTTTGGCTGATTCAACGGCGGCAGCTATATCGTCCGCGCGAGAACGGGCGGCGCGGGTGAGGAGTCTTCCGTTGGATGGATCCAACTTATCGAACCACTCACCCGCTTTGGCGGGCTGCTCCCCGCCGCCGATCCAATTGGAGATTTTTTCGGGAATCATGCCAGGTCCTGGAAGAGAATGTCATCATCTTCGGCAAGCGGACGCTTGAGCGTTTTGCCCAGGATGGTATCGAACTCATATGGAGGCAGGCCATCGCCAGGAGATTTGATGGCGATATCTGCCTCGGCCAATACGTGACCTGAGGGCAGGTTCCGGTTTGCAACGAGCTTTTTGCTCAACTTTGAGATCGGTCCAACTTCACTGGGATAGACGCGCTTGATACCATCACCAAGCGCCTCGCGGACACGGCGCAAATCGCGGACGAGTTTTCTCATACCAATCGGTTCCAAAGAAAATACCTGATCGGTTCCCTTCCACGTGTGATTGATGGTGAAGTGCTGTTCCACGATGCGCGCGCCCAGCACGAACGCGGCAGTTGCCATGGCGATTCCATTTTCATGATCGGATAGCCCAATGACCGTGTCAGGGAATTGCGTGCGGAAGGTTTCGATCACCCGCAGGTTTAGATCATGGTGTTCGGCAGGATAGGATGACGTGCACTGCAGGATCGCCAACTGCTGATTAATGGGCATGATCATATCATATGCGCGTTGCACGTCCTCCATATCCGCGCCGCCGGTGCTGATGATCATCGGTCTGCCAATCTGCGCAACATGCCGGAGCAGGGGCGTATTTTTCAAATCACCTGATGCAATCTTATAGACGGGTATGTCGAGTTCGGCGAGAAAGTCCGCGCTGGTGATATCGAATGCGGTGGCGAACATGGTCAGGCCCAATTCCCCGGCACATTTCTGCAATTCCACATATTCATCACGCCCAAATTCAAGAGCTTCACGATGCTCGCCATAGGTGAGTCCAAAACTGTTCTCGTTGTCATACGGCTTGTGGTACGCGGCCTTTGTGAAAAGAGTCCTGTTGTCGCGCTTCTGCAGTTTGACAGCGTTCACACCGCATTCCGCCGCGGACTTGAACAACTGCTTCGCCTTGTCCAAACTGCCTTGATGGTTGTGGCCGATCTCGGCGATGATATAACAATCGCTGTCGTCTGAAATGATGAAAGAGTCAATGGCAAGATTTCGTGTCATTTGCTTATCCTCTCAGGCTGGAGTTTTTTTGAAGATATAGTTCCAGATCACACCATTACCCCTGTCGTGCTCGGAGAGCAACTTAAAACCCGCTGCGACCAGGAGATTTTCAACCCAGTCCGCCTGTCCAGGTTGTTTTCGCACCTCGACAAGGACGGATCTGACGGTGTCCGATTTCAGGGTTTCAGCGGCACCGCACAGAACGGCAAGTTCGGATCCATCCACGTCCAATTTTATGTGATTTGGTCGAGGAAAATTAAATTCCGCAACCAAATCGTCGAGGCGGAAGCCAGGCAGGCTCTGGCGGTAAACCGATTGGAATTCCGGTTGTGATCCCTGGATCGGATCGATGAGCAGGTGTTCGGCATCACCGGCCGCAAGCGAATGATAATCAAACTCGACCAGCCCGGTGGATTCGTTCAACGCCAGCATAAAGGGATACACGCTGTCCTGACAGCGGTTCAAGATGATATTGCGGCAAAGTTGATCATACGTGGAAAAACTTGGCTCAAAAGCATAAACTCTGATACGTCCATCCAGAAACTTGGACGCGACCAGAGAATAAGCGCCCACGTTCGCGCCCACGTCATAAAATACTTCCCCCGGTTTCATGAAATTCTCTATCCAAGCAATGGTCTCCGGTTCCTTCTGGCAGGCGCGCGAACGAAACAGGCTCAATTCCGAATCGGCATGCATGAAAATCGGGTGCCGCGAATAATCAAGTTTCACCGTGGGGTTCAACCCTTGTTTCAATTTTGCAAGGGTACGCGTGGGGGCGATGATAGACTGCGCACGAAAGAAATAATAGAGGAGATCCGCGAAAAAAGAATTGATCGATCCAGATGCATATCGAACTACTCTACCCAGGGTATCCAGAGGATTCGCTTTCAATCCGCTGACAAGTCTTTCAAGCCTGGAACTCATGTTTTCCCCGTTCATACTCGCCTCACTTTAAGTGTGAGCAGCGTATTCAAAAACAATTCCTTCATAAAGGCACGTAGCATCGGATAAGAAATCACACAAAATACAGCGTATAAAACGCTTCCCAGAATGATTGCCGGAACGAAAAAAAACACACCTTTCATGGATACCCTAAACCAGTATGCCGTGCCATAAATAAACAGGCTGGCCGCCATAAAAGGCAGAGTGTCTCTAAATATCCATTTCAGTTTTTCCGAGGGAAGAACATGGCGATGTAAAACATGCGGAACAATCAGATAATACAACACATTGAAAACAAGCCAAGCTATTCCGGCACCCGCAACCCCATAATGTCTGATCAGATAATACATGAGGGGTGCAAGAACAACAAGATTGATGGCATTGTTCCACAGGCTGATCCAGGTAATGCCCGCGGAAAGTTGCAGCACGAAGGGCATTTGCATCATGGAATTGAACAAGGCGGCAAGGGCAAGAATGGACAGGGTCGGCGCAGCGTTTACCGCCACATCTCCGGAGCGCGTCCACAAAAGGAGAATATCATACGAAAAAAACATCATGATGGCTGAAACCGGCGCGACGATGAAGGAAACATATTGGGAGGTTTTATGATACGCCGCGGCAAGTTCAACGTCATTTTTCTCGGCAATCAACGCGGTAAAACGCGGAAAGGCGGCGGACGCCAGCGGAGAGACGAAGAGGGATATGGCGGAATAAGCCGTATTGGCCGTCGTGTAGTATCCCACCTGCTGGAGAAGGAGCAATTTGCTGATGAGGATGCGATCCATTTGTTTGATCAATGCGGCCAGCAATGAATTAGCTCCAACTGCTGCGCTGAATTTCCACACCTGCTGCAGGTAAGAAAGGCGTGGGAACGGAAAATGGCGTGGTTCCACATGCAGGATTTTCCAGGCCGCAAAGGCCATTACTCCAAGCTCTGTCAGCGCTGAGATTAATTGCCAGATCAAAAAGCCTAGGATTGTATGGGAAACAAATGCAACCACCAGGGCCGCACCGACACTACGCACAGTGGAGACCATTACGTACAGAGTATTGTATAAGACCTGTTTCTCAGAACCATACAAGACCCCGGTATACAACGCCACGGGCCAACGCAAGGCAAGCGTCACACCAAAAACAACCGCGGCCAACCGGACCGTTTCAACGGACAACTCCTGCGCATTGATCCATTCACGCGCCAGCCAATCCGCGGCGAGAAAGAAGCCGAGAGCAATCAACAACGCGATGAGTCCATAAACGATTTCAAGGGTGCGAATGAAATCCCGGGTTTTTACCTTCTGTCCCGGCGCATTCAAACCAAGCGCGACTTCGCGGTTGGTTGTAGTGCTCAATCCTAAATCAAGAAAACTGATCAACGCCTGAAGCGAAACAAAAAAACCAACCAGGCCATAGGCTTCCACTCCCAGGTATTTCAAATAAACAGGTACGAGAAAAAGACCAAGCAGGCTCGGCCATACACTTCCAAAGAAATTGGCAACTACATTTTGCTTGAGCATTTTGATTAGAAACTCATCTAAACCGCAACCTCATCAATTAACGCCCTTACTCAAAAGGGTGCCTTACATCCTACTGGAACTGCCGATTCCCGTTTTTCTTGAAACCTTACCGACAATATGAATCCGGATTCCTGTGAACATGATTCACCGTTAATCGGCCGGCTCTTTCACTGTGGAAATCAATCGATCATTCCGTCCTTCAACCATCCAGGGGACCCCATCCGGCTTATCGTTCATTCGGACACCTGCTTCCATACACGTCAGGCGAAGGATATCAGTCACCGCCTCGTTCCCTTCGAGAGAGACTTGTCTGATTCCTTTTTGTTTTAATTCACCCCCAGGCGCTTTCGCCTTATTTCGAGGATTTCCATTTACCTCAAGCGAATCACGCACATAAATCAAGGCACGTTGCGTACATACTGCCATGCCTTCAGGTGCCAGGTCATATGTCAATCGCGTTCGGCTCCGATGAGCAACCTTGGCCCATTCACGATTAATCAACCATTTGATATGCCAATTGACACTATCAACAGCAATACAGAGTCGGTTGTATAAATATGCCTGGGTAACCACGGAGTCTGGTGCAATTTCGTTGAGGAGGGCATATTTGTGTTGTTTAGTATCTGGCATTTTCTGAGCATTCAGTTTCTGAATTCTCACACGGAAAGCATTCCCTGTCAAGGAGAAGTGGTCCGTAAACGAAACCATTTCGCCTCGCACGTGGATTGAAAGTTGATTCCTTTAATAAAAAAGATACTCCCCCAAAAAATTCACCCCAGCCTTCACTTCGCCTCCTGAAAATCATCTCATATTCAAAGCTGAAAGCCATAGGTTCGCTGCCAGCAACCATTAGCAGGGCAAGGATTAGCAACAGAGGCCGGATGAAAAAACGCGTTGTCAGTGGAATACTATAGACCATCAAGCCTGCCAGGACCACGAAGGAGATTGCAAATACCACGAATCCCGGCGCAACTGTGAGATGGCGATGATCAAGCGCGGGAAATATACCTTACTAACCTGATGCTGACTCCCCACCAGACTAACACAGCAAAGGCAAATAACTGGCAGGGTATCAGCGCTGCAAAGGTAAACTCAGGATAAGGAATTCCCTCGGAGGGAAGCTGGGCCAATTGACCCAAAATAGAACTGAATACAACCATCGTCAAAATCGGCTGCAGGATTGCCCAGGCCGCGCCCAACAAAGTTTGTCTACAACGAATCTTTACATCTTGCCAGGCCAGAAAGAAGAACAAATCGCCATATTGTCACGCGTCACGGAGACCCAAAGACAACCAGTTAGTTGCCCTTGGGCTCAATGACAAGGAGCGACGAACTTGGAAGGACAATACGGTTTATCATGATAGCTGGTGTTCCTGAAAAATGGTGTAACAACCTTAGTAACTTTTACTGACGGCCACTGCAACTTATTAATCCTGCAGGGGCGGAAATGGCAATGTAAACCACCGAGCAATGATCACCCCCCCATTTTCTTGTCTTCGTTTGATAATTTTCTTCTATGTTGTCTATATCTACTATATAGCTCAATGATCCCACGTATCCCATCGTACCTAAATGCTTGAACGATTTTCCAGATCCTGACTCGAAGAAAGTAAAAAGACGACAGAAGAAAATAGAATACCCGATTTACATGCTGGGCATTTAAGACCCTGCTTATCTCTATTTTACTTGCATTAAAATACATTTGAGAGGCCTGGTTTTCATGGACCCTTACCAGTGATAATTCCCGGTCGATTACACCGATTTGCAGGTGTTTTTTGTGTATTCTTACCATCCAATCATAATCGCCAGCGTAGCGAAATGATGGATTAAAGAAAAGTCCATTCTCCAAGAGAGATAACCGGCTGACATAAAGAGAGCAGTGCGATATATGAGCAAAATAAGGATAAAATGCCAAAGGCGCTTTACGAAAAGGGAGCGGATAAGGATAATGACTCCCATCCTTACCAATATAGTTGGTAAGACCAAAAACGCCATTAATATTTGGGAATCTATTTAAAAATTCAATGGCCGACGATACCCCGCCCGGTGACACAATATCATCTGCACTGACAAAACATACAACCTCGCCTTTTGCAGTTAAGAGCCCTTCATTCATTGTCGCATACTGACCTTTGTTTTCGCGGCTCCACCAACGAAGATGAGAATACTTATTTAAAATAGCGACGGTTGCCCCATCGTCTTGCGAACCATCATCAATCACCAAATGCTCGATATTCGGATAATCCTGCAGTATTACGCTCTGGATTAATTCCTCTAGGTATTCTGCGCCGTTGTATATTGGAGTGATGATCGAAACGAGTGAAAAATCGCTCATTTCCATAAGTGTCCAAGCAAAATCTTGATCACAACATCACTCACATTTTCAACCAGGTACTCGCGGGGGGCAGCCGATTCATTTCGTCGTTCCAACACAATCTGGACGCAGCGCACGATGTTTTCGGGATCGGCCCCCGTTAAAATATTGCTGCCACATTCAATCGTTTCGGGTCGTTCGGTGACATCGCGGAGAGTAACATTAGCGACTTTGAAAATAGCGCATTCTTCCTGCACAGTTCCACTGTCACTGAGCAGGCAGGCTGCATTTTTCTCAAGCATGATGAAATCAAAGAAGCCGAAGGGTTGAAGGAAGCGAATTTTCGAGTTAGATGTCCCAATTCCAAAGCTCTCCAGGCGTGTCCGAGTACGAGGATGAGTGCTGGCAATGATCGGCAGGGAATACTTCTGTTGAAGTTTCTCCAGTGCCAATGCCAAAGCACGCAAACGTTCTTCGACGTCCACGTTTTCTGCCCGATGCATTGTGACCAAAAAGTACTTTTGTGGTTCCAATTCCAGATCGCTCAACACAGCCGAAGCCTGGATCTGATCATGATAATACTGAATTACTTCAAGAATGGGATTACCCGTTACATAGATCTTTTGTCCCTGAATGCCCTCACGCAACAGGTTTTGACGACTGCGCTCGGTGTAAGGCATAAGTATATCGCTGCAATGATCAATAATGCGGCGGTTGACCTCCTCAGGCACTCGATCATCATAGCAACGATTACCTGCTTCCATGTGATAGACCGGAATACCCAGCCTCTTGGCAACAATTGCAGCAAGTGCACTGTTGGTATCGCCAAGTACTAGAAATTTATCCGGCTTCTCACTGAGCATGACCTGCTCGATTCGACTCAAAATGATGCCCACCTGATCGCCGAAACTGCCCCTGGCCTCCAGATAAATATCCGGTGCGCGCACACCCAACTGCTGGAAAAAAATATCGTTCAAATTGGGATCATAGTTCTGACCGGTATGTACCAAAACATGGTCACAAACGGTATCCAATTTTGCGATTACCCGGCTCAAGCGGATGATTTCGGGGCGTGTGCCCAGTACGGTCAGGATCTTCATGGTTTCAACTATTAATTCGAAATATGCTTAGGGTAAAAGTCCGCATACTGTGGCCATTCTGCCGCCAGACCTTGCAACATCGCCTCCCAAGTGGGTGGCTGCCAGCCAGTCACGTTCCTAAACCGGGTGCCCAACAGGCTGCGGTCGCAGAAAAAATTATCGTCCGCGCCGATGGCGATATCCTTCCACCCCAAAATGTCGCGCAGTTTGAACAGTAAATCAAATTTTGAAATCGGCTCACTGGCAACCTGATAAAGACCGGTCAGATCTGGGCGGGTAAGAAGGATGTCTCCGATGAGCTGAGACAGCACCATAGTGGAAAAACCGCTGAAGATGGCTTTTCGATAACCTTTGATGCTTTTCCCGCGCTGTATGGCAAACCAGCTCAACAAACTGGAAAAAGTGTTCAACTGCCAGCCAATGATGGAAGTGCGAAGGGTGAGGCATCCCGGACGGTTCAACTCACCCAGCAGTTTGGTACGCCCATACAAATCCACCGGATCCGGTACATCAACTTCGGAGTAATTCCCTCGAGAACCTGAGAAGACACAGTCCGTGGAAATCTGGATCACACGGATGCCACGCTCAATACACAGATCCGCGAGCTGATGCGGGAACAAGGCATTGATCTGAATGGAGGGCACTGCCTGTTTCGCTTCGTCGCGTTGTTTGACGATACCAATGCAATTGATGACGGCTTCAGGTTGGCTTTTGTCGATCGCCATGCGCACATCCTCGAAATGCTGCGCATCAGCCTCGCCGATGAGGCATTCTGGCGGCAGGAGCTGATATTGCTGGAACTCTGCTGGGTCACCCCGCAAGGTGCCCCAGACCTCAAAACGGCCGGCCAAATTCCGGCAAAGTTGATGGCCCAACATGCCCCTAGCGCCGAAAACTAAAAGTTTCATATAATTTCCTGTAAACGGATCTGGATCAACATCAATGAGATCAACCTAGGTTAATATTGCTTATAAGCCATCATCAATATAACTACGGTGAATATTCAGATGATAGTTTTCCGGGCGGTGCCCTTTTAGTTGACCATTATGCAAGCGTTGGAATAAATCATCTACAACTCTTTGGGATGATTTACCATCGCCTAGGTTATGTACCCAAGTCTTTCCGTGTAACCTTTCCAGCTTCTCATAGACAACATCAAAAGGGTATTTAGAAGGTTCCGCCGGATCGAATTTGACGCTTGAGCCACAATCATATACTTGGGGACGTTCGGTAGACTTGCGCATTTGAACAGCTGGGATTTGCAAAACAGCAGTCTCTTCGACCACTGAGCCAGAATCAGTTATGACTCCACGAGAATTAACCATAAGGGTCAGCATTTCGTTATAGCCAATTGGGTCAACCAAAATAACATTGTCTGGCACAGTCAAATCGTACTCTTTCAGCACCTTCTGAGTACGGTAACTGGCGGGAAAGTAGATCTTGCGATCGGTAGCAGCTATCAGTTTCAAGATGTTCTCAAAAGAGGAGCGAACGTGGACATTTTCACGCCGGTGACAGGTCATCAAGTAATATTCGCCTTTTTCCACGGAATGTTCCTGAAAAAAGGCGTTGGTAGCCATATCATCATAAAGCGACTTGCGTTTGAAATAATACTCTTCCAATACATCAACAAGCAGGTTTTGCACAACAACTATATTGTTTGGATTCAGACCCTCATTTACACCTTGCTGTTTGTACTCATCAAAGTAAGTATAAATTACATCCGAAAGATGATCGATAGTTGTTCGATATTTTTCTTCCGGCATACGCCAATCATAAGAGCGCATGCAACCTTCAATGTGAACAATGGGTATATTGAGCATAGCCGCTGCCAAGCAACCCATCACAGTATTCGTATCTCCAAGAAAACAGACTGCCTCTGGCTTAATGTCCTCTAATACCGGGGTTAACTTTGCAATGATTGAAGAAACTGTCTGAGCATCAGTTTCGCCGCTAGCACCCAATTCAATGGTCGGGCGGGGAACGTTTAGTTCTCGAAAAAAAACGTCCTTGAGATTATCAGAATAATGTTGTCCCGACCAGACAAAAATAATGTCATATTCATCTGTTTCAAAAAATTTCTTTAGTATTAAACTCATCCGAATTAAGTCAGGACGGATTCCATGAACAGTAACAAGTTTTTTCTTTGACATTCTTCAAAATTCTCCTAAAACCTAAATTTCTTCAACACAGCATCTTTTAGAGGGAGGGCCATTAAATACAGATCATAGCAATCGTAAATCAGGTGCCGGCAGAATCCAGATACCATCGTACCATGCTTCTTTACTGCGAATTGCATCAAAGTAGTTCCAGGCAGTCACCAGAATATAATCGGGGGGATTTACTCGCAGCGCATCCGGAAAAACAATAGGCGTGTGGATACCGGGCATAAGCCGCCCGGCTCGCAAAGGACTCGTATCGACCATTGCTTCAAGGTAATCCATTTTGCAGGCATTTACCCACATAGTGGCTCGACCTGCGGCACCATATCCCCAGATTCGCTTATTTTTTCCCAGGGTGCCGACAACCTCACTTACCACAGATATTTGGCGCTTAGTCGTATTAGCAAATTTTCTCCAGTTTTCAACCTCGGTAAGACCCGTTGCTTTTTCCCTGGATAAAAGGATCTCCACAGTATGGTCTGGCGTTTCCTTTGGATCTTTGGCACCTACCACTCGGAGTGACCCCGCATGCATCGGAACAATTTCAGCCTGGACTGCATGAAAGCCAAATCGTTTGAGAAGCACATCAAGTGTAGTAAGGCAGAAGTAGGATAGATGTTCATGGTACATAGAATCCCACTGCAACTTTTCCAGCAAACTTCCAGCATACATTACTTCAAGACAAATGTGCCCATTGTCTTTTAGCATCTCTTCTGCCGCTTTAAGAATCTCTTCCGGGTGATCATTATGGGGAAAAGCATTGCTTCCCGTAACGATATCGGCAAGACCGTGTTTCTCTCGAATTTGACACGCCATATCAGTGTTAAAGTAGCCAGTGATAACATTTAGACCTTTCTCGCGTGCTAACTCTGTGATGTTGTGTGAAATATCAACACCACAGGTCCGTATGCCGAGCTTTTCCAAAGGACGTAGCAGGATACCATCATTACAGCCAAATTCGACGACAAATTCAGGATTCAATTTCTCTTTGATCCAATTTGCATAATCGGAAAAATGGCGCAGCAAATAATCTACAGTGCTGGATGAAAAAAAATAATTGTCAAAAAGTGTATCTGACGGAATAACATAGGTTGTTTGTACTAAACCGCACTTCCGACAAACGTGAATGGGAAGAGGGTAGGTTCGTTCACGTAATTTTGCACTCTCTTCGGCAGCTAAAAACCCACCTGCCAAAGGCTGTGGACCTAGGTCAATGAGCAATTCAAGTTCTAGGCTTCCGCAGGCTCTACAGGCTTTTGTGATCATTTCTGCCATCTTAGGTATCCTTATCTGATTTAGTGATGGGTGGACGAATCTTCAACAGTGAATAAAAACAGTATCTCAGATAATGTTTATAAACCTTCCAGTTATACTGGAATTTTGAGTCTGCAACATTTGGGCGCGAATGGAGTGAGTAAGCAACTTCGGCAAAACTTTTGGCAAAATATTTTGCCTGCCACATTTCCTCCACCAGAATTTCAAAATGATTTGCTTCGAGCTTGAATTCTTTTGCAACACTTGTTTTGACAGCACGAAAGCCATTTGTATAATCAGTAACAGGGAGACGAAAGGCTAAGCGGGCGAAGAAATTTCCGAAGGAAGAGACAATCGTTCGGAAACGAGGTACTCCAATAACACGACTCCCCCGTATATAACGAGATGCTTTAATAAAATCTACACCACTGTCTATGTATGGAAGAAAATCCAGGATGTAGCGTGGATCCTGTGTCAAGTCGGCATCCATAAAAAGGACGTAATCATATCCGGCCTCTATTGCAAACCTGTATGCGCTTTTGATAGCAGCTCCATAACCCAAGTTTATGTGATGATCAACAATATACAGGCGTTCAAATTCCGGTTTTATGCTCTCCAAGATGCATAAAGTATTATCCTGGCTTCCATCGTTCACCGCGACGATAGCATTTCGGTGCTTAATAGCATTTAATACTGAAAAAATAGCTCGCACACATTTTTCAGCATAGGCTTTTTCGTTGTACATTGGTAGCGCTATAACAAAAGAGGGCTGCATGTTCGTTAGTAGTGTAACATCAGTTCTGTAAATTTGAAGAAGAGTAGGTCAAGTGTTATCCTTGCGGTTACGACGCCAAAAAGGAGAAGCACATGACCTACCGCGAAGATTTTACCGTACCCGCCGAATTG
>Ga0247727_10005295_pt1 | contig 26386 bp, 27 predicted proteins | sample WisWelCaveWW1625_FD_202498 | JGI IMG/M metagenome (GOLD analysis project Ga0247727, IMG submission 202498) | Biofilm microbial communities from Wishing Well Cave, Virginia, United States - WW16-25 | ecosystem: Environmental > Aquatic > Deep subsurface > Groundwater > Cave microbial mat | place...
GCGCCGCCATGTCCGCCGTCCTCGATGTCCGCGACAACGCCTACCCGGCCGCTTTCGCAAGGGCCGCGGCATGATCTACCGAGCAACATCTCCGCAAAACGGTGAGAAGTGATCACGGAAGAGCCTACGACGCGCCGGTGCGCGCTCTCCTCGATGTGGCGCTGAAGGCGGCGCGCGGCGATATCGCTCCCGCCGGTCCGGGCGGCCTCGACGGGAGCGGCATCGGCATCGCGCTCATCGACACCGGCGTGCAGGGGCATGTCGACCTCGTCGATCCGCGCGGCCGGCCTGCGGCCGTCATCGAGGTCGAAATCGTCGGCCACGAGAAGGGCCTGGCCGACCACTTCGGGCACGGGACGCACGTCGCCGGCATCCTGTCCGGCAGCGGCGCCGCCAGCAGCGGGCCCGAGGCGTTCCGCACCTTCCGCGGCGTCGCCCCGGGCGCGCGGCTGATCTCCGTGCGCGCCCTGCACCCCGACGGAAGCGGCACGACCTCCGATGTCCTGGCGGGGATCGACTGGGTGCTGGCCCACCGCAATGCCCACGACATCCGCGTCCTCAATCTGTCGCTCGGCCACCCCATCTACGAGTCCTATCTCACGGATCCGCTCTGCCGCGCGGCGCGGCGGGCGGCGCAGGCCGGCATCGTCGTGGTGGCCTCGGCCGGGAACGGAGGGCGGATCGGCAGCGGCTTCGGCACCATCCTCAGCCCCGCCAACGAGCCGAGCATCATCACCGTCGGCGCCATGGACGACAGCGGCACGGTGGCGCGCGAGGACGACGTGCTGGCGTCCTATTCGGCCAAAGGGCCGACGCTCATCGATTCTCTCGTCAAGCCAGATCTCGTGGCGCCCGGCTCCTCCATCGTGTCGCTGCGCGCCATCGGCTCCGTCATCGACGTGGTCCATCCGGAGACTATCTTGAAGACGGGCGACTACAGCACGGCGCAGCCGCGCGACGCCGCCGGCGCCTACCTGACGCTTTCGGGAACGTCGCTGGCCGCGCCCATGGTGGCCGGCGCCGCCGCGCTCATGTTGCAGCAGGAACCCTTCCTGACGCCGTCCGACGTGAAGGCGCGCCTGATGATCACGGCCGCCAAGGACGACCACTTGCCTTTCGAGAGCGGCGCCGGCTACCTCGACATCGGTGCGGCGCTTGCCTCGACGGCGCGCGCCGGTTCGGCGCTGTCACCACGCGCCGTGGCGGACCCCGCCGGAGACATCACGCTACTGCCGCTCGACGGCGCCTGGAGCGGTGTCTGGGAGCAGGCGTTGGTCTGGGGTGGCGGCCGCCGGCTCGGGACGCTTTTTGCCTCCGAGAACGACAGAATCACCGCCTCGGGGCTGGTCTGGAGCGGCGGGAACAACCGCGCCACCGGTCCGGAAGCCGCCATCGATACCCTCGGGATCGTCTGGAGCGGTGGCAATAACAAGGTCAACGGCCAGGACGCCGCCCTGGAGACGCTGGGGATCGTCTGGAGCGGCGGCAACAACAAGACCGATGGCCAGGACGCGGCCGTGGAGACCCTCGGCATCGTCTGGAGCGGCGGGAACTGACATGTTGAAATGGCGTTTCGAGGACTCGTTCGACCCGAGAACGACGCAGGTGAGCCGGGGCTCCTGAGGGGTCCGGGCCCGCTGCGCCCCACCGACGGCCGCGCCGACCCTCCCCGGCGCGGCCGTTGCACTTTCCGGGCGCCGGGGGCGACGATCAGCGCCCCTTCAGGCGGCCACGCCCCCGTTCCAGCGGACGGCGAGCAGGGTGGCATCGTCATGGCGCGAACCGCCTCCGTGGGCGTCGACCGCCTCCGCGACGGCTGCGCACATGGACGATACGGGCGCCGTCGCGTGGCGCGCCAGAAGGGTCCCGAGGCCACGCGGACCGATGAATCGCCCCGAGGCGTTGCGAGCCTCCGTCACGCCGTCGGTGTACATGAAAACCACCTCGCCGGGGTCGAGCCGCTCCTCGCCGGCCCCGAACGACACGTCGTCGAGGATCCCCAGAATGGGGCCGGTGACCTCGCCGAGGGGCCGCACATTGCCCGCCGCGGAGATCCGGAATGGGCAAGGATGCCCGGCGTTGGCATAGCGCAGCCGTCCGGTCGGAAGGTCAAGCCACCCCAGGAAGATGGTCACGTAAAGCGCCTCGAGCCGTGCCCCGTGGATCATCTGGTTGACACGGGTCAGAACGGCTTCAGGAGAAGCGCTGAACGAAGAGACGCTGCGCACCATGGAGGAGGTGAAGGCCCGCAGCACCCCGGCCGGCACCCCCTTGCCCGAGATGTCGGCGATCGCCAGCGCGAGGACGTCGTCCGCGACCATGAAGGCTCCGTGGAAATCGCCGCTCACCACCCGCGCCGGCAACTCAACGGCGCCGATCTCGACGGGAGAGCCCGCATCGCCCGCGAGGGCGGGCACGCCGTCCTCGAAGCCGCCATGACCCGAGGGGTCCTCGACCGTCCGCGTAATATCCGCCAGCCGGGCCAGCGCCTCCACATCGGTCCACAGGTTGGTCGCCACCTCTCGCCCTCCCGTCGAACGCCGGCAGGATGATACGCGGCGGGCGTGTAAATGTTCAGCCCGCCGGTGTAAAAAGACGTTGACGTTGTCAACCCGAGGTCAAGAAACCTGGAATCACGATTAGGAAATCGCCGGCCGCATCGCCGGACGGGCTCACGCCCGATGGTGGTGCGGCGCGCCGGGATCGACGCGGCCTTGAATCGGGCCGCTCCGGACAGCAGATTCTACCGAGTCGGCGCTGGCGCCCGTATGACAGGGGACGGGTGCGGGGCGCTCGACCTCCGTGCATCGAATGGGCTCAATCGGGCGATACGAGATCGAAGCGCTGGTCGGGAAAGGCGCCATGGGTGTGGTGTTCCTGGCGCGCGACCCCCAGCTCGGGCGCCGGGTCGCCTTGAAGACCTACGAGGTGCCCGAGGGCATCTCCAGGGAAGCCGTGCAGGAGTTCGAGGAGCGCCTGCTGCGAGAAGCGCATGCGGCCGCCGCGCTCTCCCATCCGAACATCGTCACCGTCCATGATGCCGGCATCGATCCCGTGCGCGGCTTTCCGTTCATTGTCATGGAGTACGTGCCGGGCCGGAGCCTGAAGCAGGTTCTCGACGGCCGGCACCGGCTCTCGGTCGACGTGGCGCTGCGGTTCGGGGACGCTCTGGCGGACGCCCTCGACGCGGCCCACAAGGCCGGCATCGTGCACCGGGACATCAAACCTGCCAACATCCTGGTGCGCGAGACCGACGGCCTCGTGAAAATCACCGACTTCGGCGTGGCCCGCTTCTCCGCTTCGGAGCTCACGCGCACGGGAGCCCTGGTGGGCTCGCCGGCCTATATGTCGCCGGAGCAGATCCGGGGAGGTGCCGTCGACGCCCGCAGCGACCTTTTCTCGCTCTCGGTGGTCCTCTACGAGGCGCTCACCGCGAAACGCCCCTTCGCGGGCGACGATCTCCCTTCCGTCGCCTATTCGGTCGTCCACACCACACCGGTGCCCGTCAGCGATGCGGTGCGCGGACTGCCGCGCGAGCTGGACGCTTTCTTCGATCGGGCCTTGGCCAAGGACCCCAAACGTCGTTTCGCCGACAGCGCCGCGTTCCGAACCGCCCTGCGGGCTGCCGGGCTCTCCGTGGCCGCGCCGAAGCGGGCGCGCGCGCCGCGCTCCGAGGCGACAACCGCCGGCGAGGTGATGGCGGTGCCCGTGAACGGACAAGCCGAGGCCGCGGCGGCCACTGTCGCTTCAGGGCAGCAGGAGGCGGATCCCCGGACGGCGGGGCAGGGCGCGACGGGGGAGCCGGGCGAGCCGACGGGAGCGCAGGGAAGGAAGGATCGAGGCCGTGGCGGCCTGCGGGCCCGGTTCGGGCTCGCCCTCGCCATCCTGCCGTTCCTCATCACCCTGGTTGGAGTCCCCATCCTCTATGCGAAGCGGAACGCGCACCTGAGGCTCGAGGCCAACAGCAGCATCGAAGCCGGGGATCTGACGCTGCGCCTCGACGGGCGGCCAATCTACGCTCGCCGCCTGGCGGCGCCCCATGGAGGCGGCGGTCTGGCGCGTCTCTTCGGGAAAAACCACGAGGAGTTCGAGGCCTGGATGAAGATCCGCCCCGGAAAGCACGAGCTGTCGGCCGAGGTGACGCGGGAAGGACAGGCGGAAGCTCTCGTCGACACAATCGTTCTGGATCTCGGGCCGGGAGAGACCCGCACCGTGAATCTGACGGCCGGCGCTTCGTTCGGGAGGCCCGTCCAGATCAAGGTCGATTGAGGCATGAAGGAGGAGCCGATGAGCGCCGACGACAGGCACGACGATCCCACTGACACAGCCCACGACCCTGACCAGGCGCCGCGGCGGATGAAGGCGGGCCTGGTCCCCGCCGACACCGGCATCTACCTGCGCATCGAGGAGGGTCCCGCCGCCGGCAGGACCTTCATGCTGTCCGCGGGCGGCGTCTACATCATCGGCCGGGAGGGGGCCGACATCGAGCTCGACGACACCAAGGTCTCCCGGAAGCACGCCGAGATCGGCCTTTACGGGCCGGACGCCTGGGTGCTGCGGGACCTGGCGAGCACCAACGGCACCTCGCTCAATGGCCGCCGGGTGGACGATCGGGCGGCGCTCAAGCACTGGGACATGATCCGAATCGGCGACACCCGCCTGCGGTTCGCGATCATCGAGAAGTCGATCAAGGTGGCATAGACTCCCATGGAATCGGTCGAGAAGACTCTGGCGGCCGCCAGCGACCTGGTCTGGGGGTACCCGCTCCTCGTTCTCCTGTTCGGGACGCACCTGTTCCTGACCTTCCGGCTACGCTTCATCCAACGGTTCCTGTTCCAGGCGATCCAGCTGTCGCTGCGGCGCGACCGCGAAGGGGCGGGCGATGTCAGCCACTTCGGCGCGCTCACCACCGCCCTCGCCGCCACCATCGGAACGGGCAACATCGTCGGCGTCGCCACGGCCGTGAGCGCCGGCGGACCGGGCGCCGTTCTCTGGATGTGGCTCACCGGCGTCTTCGGCATCTCGACGAAGTACGCCGAGGCGGTCCTGTCGGTGAAGTACCGGGTCCGCGGCCGGAACGGGATGATGGCCGGTGGGCCGATGTACGTCCTGGAGCGCGGCATGAACGCGCGCTGGCTGGGGATGATCTTTGCCGCCTTCACCGCAATCGCCGCCTTCGGGATCGGCAACATGGTGCAGGCCAACTCCATCGCGACGCTGGCGAAAGAGACTTTCCACGTCTCGCCCTGGTGGACGGGCGCCTTGATGACCGTGTTCACGGCGGTCGTGATCCTGGGCGGCATCCGCTCCATCGCGCGAACCTGCGAGACCCTCGTCCCGTTCATGGCCCTGTTCTACATCGCGGGCTGCGTCGCCCTCCTCGTCATGGGGGCGGAGACCCTGCCGCACACCCTGCGCCTGATAGTCGAGAGCGCCTTCACGGGGCAGGCCGCCATCGGCGGCTTCATGGGAGCCGGCATGCGCGAGGCGATCCGCTACGGGATCGCCCGCGGCTTGTTCTCGAACGAGTCGGGGCTCGGGAGCGCCCCGATCGTGGCGGCGGCGGCGATGACCAGGAACCCGGTCCGGCAGGCGCTGGTGTCCTCCACGGGCACATTCTGGGACACGGTCGTGGTGTGCGCCCTCACGGGCCTCGTCGTGGTCAATACGGGAGCCTGGACCAAGGGGCTGCCGGGGGCCGCTCTGACGAAGGAGGCGTTCGGACAGTTCCACGGCATCGGCCCGTTCGTCTTGACCGTGGGGCTTCTCACCTTCGTCTTCTCCACCATCCTCGGGTGGTGCTACTACGGCGAGAAAGCGGCCGAGTATCTCCTGGGGGAGCGCGCCGTCATGCCTTACCGCGTCCTCTGGGTCGCGGCGGTGATGGTCGGTTCGGTCGCCAGCCTGCCGGCCGTCTGGTCCTTCGCCGACATCGCCAACGGCCTCATGGCCATCCCCAACCTGGTGTCGCTCCTCGCCCTCTCGGGGATCGTGGTGGGCGAGACCCGCCGGTATCTCTGGAGCGGCGAGCTGGAAAGCCACGGCGAGGAATCGGCGCCGGCCCCCGTCGCTGGCCCCGGCTCGTACCGGCCGAAATAGAGCCCGGTCCGGACATCGTCCGAGGACCCGGCCGTCACGGTCAGCCCGCAGGTGGCGGGCCCGACCGTCGCGTGGCAGGGGCGGTGGAGGCCAGGTACACGACCCGGGTTGCGCGCCGCGCCCTCCCTGTGGATACTGGAAACGCCCGGCGCCACTCTTGGAGGACCCATGAGCTATCTTCGCAGCGTGCCTCACGACGAGAGGGACTACCCACCGTTTTCCGCCATCAAGGCTCAGTTCGGGTTCATCCCGAACTTCTACCGCGCCCAGACCATGCGCACGGATTTGATCGAGGCGGAGATCAGCCTGGTCGAGGCCATCTTGATCAAGGAAGGGGCGCTGACCCGGCGGCACAAGGAGTACGTCTTTCTTGTCTGCTCGGCGGCCAACCTCAGCACCTACTGCGTCACGGCGCATTGCGAGATCGTGCGCCTGCTCGGCCTCAAGGGACCCGAACCCGAGGAGATCGCCCTGGACCATGACCATGCGGACATTTCCGAGGCCGACAAGGCCTTGCTCGATTTTGTCCGCAAGCTGACGCTCCGGCCGGCCGACTTCGGCCTGCGGGATGTCGAGGGGCTGCGGGCCCACGGATTCAGCGACGAGCAGATCCTGGAGGCTGTCGTCGTGATGGGACTGGCGAAGTTCGCCAACTTCGTCGCCTTCGGTCTGGGGACTCTGCCCGATTTCGACGCCTCCAGGATTAACCTGCCATCGGGGGCGGCGGGGCGGGAGCCGTCGGGGTTGCCGGCCGGGTGATCCGGGTATGGGCTACCTGCTGGTGATCTCGGCCGCCAACCTCAATACCTACTGCGTGGCGGTGCACTGCGAGATGCTCCGGGCGCTCGGCGTGCCGCTCGAGACCTCCGGCCAGGTCGCAGTGGACCATAGCGAAGCGGGTCTCCCGGAGGCTGATGTGGCTCTCCTCGATTTCGGTCTCGGGCTGGCGAAGCGCCCGGGAACCTTCGCCGCCGCCGACATCGAATGGGGCTGGAGGCCGTGCCCGATCTTCCACCTAGGCGCGTCTTTTAGGCCGAGCCGGTGAATCCTTGGGAGTCGGAGACGACTCGAACGATTGGCGCGAGCTCCGAGCTGGCCGCGGGCCCGGGCCAGACTACGTCCGGCGCGGGCAGCGACGACTTCGGGCTCGTCGATCGCGCCCGGCGCGGGGACCGGCAGGCATTCGAAGAGCTGTTCCGCCGCCATCATCGCGCCGTGTACAGGACGCTCCTCGGCATCACAGGTCAATCCGAGGACGCGGAGGATGCCGTGCAGAGCGCTTTCGTGAAGGCCTTCCAGCATCTGGAGCAGTTCCAGGGCGACGCGCGTTTCTCCACCTGGGTGACCCGCATCGCCATCAACGAGGGTCTGGCGAGACTGCGGGAGCGCGGACGGATGGAGACGCTCGACACTGCCGAGGAAGGAGCGGACACGGATGTCGCGCCGCGGAACGTGCGCGACTGGCAGGAGGACCCCGAAATCCTGCGCTCCCGGGCCCAGGCGCGCGAGCTGGTGGAGCGCGAGATCCAGCGGCTTCCGCAAAAATACCGGCTCGCCGTCCTGCTGCGCGACATCCAGCAGGTGTCGGCCGAAGAGGCGGCCGGGATCCTGGGCCTCGGAGTGCCAACCCTCAAGACGCATCTGCTCCGGGGCCGGCTGCTCTTGAGGGAGGCGCTGGCGCCTCACTTCGCCCGCCCGAGGGAGGCCCGATGACCCGTTGGGGACGGACATGACCTCCTGCCGGGATATCCTCCGGGCGCTGTCGGACTATCTCGATGACGAGGTGGCGGCCGAGGTTCGCCGGAACCTCGAAGCCCACATCGCCGAGTGCAAGACATGCCACGTGATCTTCGACACCTCGCGGCGCACACTGCGGATCCTGACCGACGTCACGAGCTTCGATATTCCCGCGGAGTTATCGGAACGGCTCCTCCGGAGGACGATGGGGGAGATCGATTCCGGGCGGGCGGGCTCCGGAGGGAGCGACGCTTCCGAAGACAGCGGCGGCTCGTCCCAGGGGACGTGATAATCCCGGCGCGGTGAATCTTTTGTCCCGCGGCCCCGCTCCAACCGGCATGGAAGCCACCTCCGGGCAGCCGATCAGCCGCCGCGATGTCGGCCTTCTCCCGACCCTGCCGGCGGACCGCCGGTCAGACACCGACAGCCAGCTCGTCGCACGTCTCAAGAGGGGAGAGGAGGCCGCATTCGAGGAGATCCTCAGGCGCTACGAGCTCAAGGTGTACAGCATGGCGCGCGGCCTGACCCGCAACGAGGAGGACGCCCAGGACGCCATGCAGGACGCGTTCCTGAGCGTGTTCAAGAACATCGGCCGGTTCAAGGAGGAATCGAGCCTCTCCACCTGGATCTACCGCATCGCCGCGAACGCCGCCCTGATGAAGATCCGCAAGCGCCGCCAGGACGACAAGACGGTGCGGATCGACGACTACATGCCGTCGTTCGATGAAACCGGCCACCGCGTGGCCGTTGTCCCGGACTGGCATCCGGCGGTGGACCAGTTGCTGCTCAACAAGGAGCTGGGCGAGCTCTTGAAGGGGTGGATCGCCGAGCTGCCCGCGGAATATCGGACGGTGCTCCTGCTTCGGGACCAGGAAGGACTGGACAACGAGGAGGTCGCGGCGATCCTGAATCTGAGCATTCCGGCCGTCAAGTCGCGACTGCACCGGGCCCGCATCTACCTCCGCGAGCGGGCCAAGAAGTACGTTTACGCAGGGTCTTGACCGACGCATGCGATGAGTCCATCGAGGAAATCCGGGGCCGTCAAGACGATCCGGAGCTGCCGGGACGCAGTCGATCTGCTGACCGAGTATCTCGAGGGCGGGCTTCTGCCCGACGATGCCCGTCGTCTCAAAGCCCACCTGGCCGATTGCAGCGCCTGCGCTGAGTTTCTCGAGACTCTTAGGAAGACCCGCGCGGCCGTGGGCACTCTGAAGGCCCGGGCGGTGCCTGAGAAGTGCCGCCGCGAGCTGAGGGCTTTCCTCAAGAAAGCGGCCAGAAAAGCGCGGCCCTGACGGGCTCGCCCGGTCGTGAGCGCCGCCCTTCAGCCGGCGGAGCGCGCTGTCGGGGCTCCGAACCTCGATCCGACGGTCGTGAGACGAACCCGGTAGATCTCCGTATCGGCTGTGATGTAGAGAACCGAGCCGTCCTCCCCCCAGGCGCAGTTCGAAGTCGCCAGGCCGATGATGAGGCTTCCCAGGTGTTCGCCGCCGGGGGTGAACACGTGGATGCCTCCCGGTCCGGCTGCGAAGAGATTGCCGTCCCGATCCACCTTCATTCCGTCGGGGGCTCCTGGCCAGCGTCGGGTCCAGGGAGTGGCGTCGAAGAACAGGCGCCCCTCGCCGGCGGTGCCGTCCTCAAGGACCGGAAAGGACATCCAAACCGGGCGTGCCGAATCGGCGTTGGAGACATAGAGTGTGCGGCCGTCAGGGGAGAAAGCCAGGCCGTTGGGCGCCGAGAGGGTCTTCGTCACCAGCGCAAGCCGGCCGTTCCTGAGGACATACACACCGGAGAAGTCGAGCTCGCGCGCCGGATCGTCGAACGCCAGGGGGAGGCCGAAGGGCGGGTCTGTGAAGTACAGGTCGCCGTTGCTGCGATAGACGGCATCGTTCGGGCTGTTGAGCCTCCGGCCCCGGTAGCGATCGGCCAGGACCGTCCGCCTGCCGTGGGCCTCGAGGCGGGTGACCCGGCGGTCCCCGTGCTCACACAGGACCAGGCGCCCTTGCGGGTCAAGGGTCAGGCCGTTCGATCCCGGCTCCCGCCCGGCGAACGGCAACCGGCCGGAGTATCCGGCGGGATTCAGAAACAGGCTGAGCCCTTCCCTCTCCCGCCATCGGTAAACCGCATTCCGTGGGATGTCCGAGAACAGGAGCGAACGCTCGGACCCGATCCAGACCGGCCCTTCCGCCCATGAGAGCCCGCCGGCCACCCGCTCCAGAACGGCGTCGCCCGGCACCAGAGCGTCGAAGCGCGGGTCGAGTCTCTCGATATGCGGCGCAGGAGCCGCCGGCGCCGCGGCGGCGGCAGCGGGGCGGGAGGGAACCGCCGCCTGGCGGGGCCGGAGGGGCGGCCGGATCCCGGAAACCTTGAGCCGTACCCGGTAAAGCCCCGAGCGTGCCGTCATGTAAAGCGTCTGGCCATCCTCGTCGCCGAACGCCATGTTGTGCGGGTGCTCGGGCGGCACGAGCCTGCCGAGCCGCCGGCCGTCGGACGCGACGATCCAGAGGCCGCCGGGCCCGGAGACGTAGACATTCCCGGTCGCATCCACCTTGACGCCATCGATGGCGTCCTCGCCGCCTTCGGCCGTCAGGTCCAGGAAGATCCGGCCCGGGCCCAGCGATCCGTCGGGACGGACTTCATGGCGCATCACGACCCGCTTCTTCAGATCCCAGTTGCCGACATACAGGACGGTTTCGTCCGGCGAGAACGCAAGACCGTTCGGTCCCGAGAGATCGCGGCTCTGGAGGGTCAGCCGGCCATCCTTCAAAAGGTAGACGCCGGAGTAGGGTAGCTCGCGACGCGGGTCGTCGTGCGCCTTCGGCAGGCCGAACGGCGGATCCGTGAAGTAAAGCGCGCCGTCGGAACGATAGACGAGATCATTCGGGCTGTTGAGACGCTTCCCGTCGTAGCGTTCCGCGAGCAGCGTGACGGAACCGTTCTTCTCCAGTCGGACGACGCGCCGGTTGCCGTGCTCGTTGATCGTGAGCCGCCCTTCGGCGTCGAGCGTCAGGCCGTTCGAGCCGGGCTGGCCGTATTCCCCGACGTCCATACCGGCGTAGCCGCTCTTGGTGCGGAACACGGACACCTGCCCGTCTGGCGACCAGCGGTAGATGGTGTTGGCGTTCGGATCGCTGAAGAGGAGGTAGCCGTCCGGATGCCAGACCGGTCCCTCGGTGAACAGGAACCCGTCGGCGATCTTCTCGACCACGGCGTCCTTGGCGATCACGGCCTCGAGGCCCGGATCGAGGCGGCGGATCTCCGCCGGGACGCGGCGCACGTTGCCGGCGCGCCCTGGACTGAACAGCTCGAGGGTGGCGGACCGAACCCATATGAAGTTGCCGGGAGGGCGGCTCAGCGGTCCGTTCATGCCGAACACGGCGATCGTGTGTGTCACGCCCGGCCTCAGGCGATCCGACACGACGACCCGGTTGGGAGCGTTGTAGCCGCGGACGAGCGGCCCTCCTGTCTGCCCGAGGACGAGCGGCAGCCTGCCGTCCACCCAGACCTCCGCGTAGTCGTCCACGACGATCTCGAAAACCGCGGTCGCGCCATTGGGATCGAACTCGCCGATCCTCTCGGGCACCGTGAACTTCAGCCGATACCAGTTGAATGACAGGCGGCCGTGGCCCCGTCTCCTGGAGAGCGTCCCGGAATCAAGGGTTTCCCAGGCGGAGTCGTCGAACTCGGCCGGGCCGGCCTGCGGGACGATGTCATACGTCCGGATCGGTGCTCCGCTCGGCTTGAGGTCGGGACCCGGCTCGCGGTGCTCCACCTCGATCACCTTCACGTCCGAGTAGCGCCACGCCCCCCTGACGATCCGAAGGCCCTCGGCGGAGTCGAGATCGATCGTGACGTCGGGCCGGACGGCCGGAGCGTCTTCGGTGATCGGGCCGGCGAAGGCGGCGGACGAAAGCAGCAGTACGGCTGCAACGGCCGCGTGCGGTCGGGGCGGGCGGCGGATGCGAGGGTTCATTATCTCCAACTCCTCAGCGAGCGCCGGCTGTCCTGGCCTCGGCTACACCGCGCGCGACGACGGCCGCGGCCAGCGTGGCGAAGTCCTCGTCCTGCTGGGCGCTGCTGGCGCCGGCGACGCCGATCCCGCCGACGACTTTTCCGTCCACGACGATCGCGACGCCGCCCTGCAGCGGGAGAAGCTCGGGGTTGGCGATCAACGAAGTGCGGCCGTTCTTGATGGCGTCCTCGAAAACGCGGGTGTCGCGGCGGAAGTTGGCGGCGGAGCGCGCCTTGCCGATGGCGATGTTCGAGGCGGCGGCGAAGGTATCATCCAGACGCTCGAGATAGAGGAGGTTCCCTCCATCGTCCACGACGGCGATGGCACCCCCGGCGTTGTGCCGGCGAGCCTCGGCGGCGGCCGCGGCCGCGACGGCCTTGGCGCCCGCAAGCGTGAGTACCCTTTTCTCCTCGACCAACGGACCGTCGCCCGCGAGGGCGGGAATCGTGAGGAGCAGGAGCGCGGCGGCGCAAGGAATGGTGTGTCTCATGGGTCCCTCCTTTGAAAGCGAGCCCCTTGCTCGCTGCCGGATTTGATTCACGAGACGGACAGTAGATTCAGCGACGCCCGGGGCTGTTCCTGCATCAGAAAGGAGGGAGGGGCCCAGTGACGGCCTTTCGACGACGAGGCGGCTGGTCATCGAAGGCCCGCCTGGGAGGGTCGACCATGAAGCTCGTGGATGCCTTGACCTTGATGCTCGCTCTGGCCGGATCCGGTCTTGCCTCGGTCGGGGCGGTCGCCGCGCAGGCGCCGGCGCGCTTCGGCCAGTACTACTCCGGGCCGCCCTGTCAGGCGAGTCTCGTGGACCGCACCTTCTCGCAGTTCCAGGTGAACCTTGGCGCCGATTCCGTGCTGGTCCCGGGACGCCTGATGGCCACCACGTAAGGCGGCGTCGTCCTGGTCAGCGAGGACGACCGCAGCGTCGAGCTCCTGACCAACGCCAGCCGGGCCGACTGGCTACTCGATTATCCGTTCCTGGAGGAGGGCGCGGCGGTGTGGGGCCGGCCGATCCTGGGCCCCGAGTGCATCGAGGCCGAGGGGACGCTTTACGTCGAGTCCCTCTTCCCGACGATCCTCCTCGGGGACTCCATCGCGCCGCTCCTCGATCTCATGGGCCGTCCGGACGCGACGGCCCTGCAGCAGGCCGTCCGGCGCTATCGCTGGGCGCTCAGCCGGCACGACGCGCAGCACCGCGCCTGGGCCGAGCCGGCCCGGGCCCTGGGCGCCGCCGGGCGCCTGGAGGAGGCGCTCTTCGCGCGCGACGCGGCGCGCGACAGGCTGCCCTGGCGCGTCCGGCTGATGGGGCCCGAGGAGCCGCTGCCGGAGCTCGGCACCGTGGATGTCCTGCTCTCGGGCGCCGACGGATCGACCGGTCTCTTCGGCCACATCTCCGTCGGCAACGGCGGCGTGGTCTACAACATCTACCCCAACGGCTCCGACCGCGGCGCGCCGGATGTCGTGCCGCTGTGGGACTACCTGTTCAACGCTCAGCGGGGCATGGCAATCCGCCGGCCGACCTGGCTGCTGCGGATCGAGGGCCTCCCGCGCGCTGTCGTCAACGGATTCGATGGCGATATGCGCCGGCAGATCGAGGCGATCCGCCAGGAGACGACCCCCTATCACCCGACCAGCAACAACTGCACGCTCGCGAGCCTGAAGGCGCTCTCCGGTCTCGGCTTCGAGGTGCCGGCGGCGAGGTATTTCACGCGGCGCTTCCCGCGTCCCGCCTTCGCCCACATCCTCGACCGCCTGCCGGGCCTCGTGGCCTCAGGGCGCCTGCCCGCCTGCCGGGTCGAGCTGATCTACGTCCCGCAGGTGCCGACGCGGCCGGCCGAAGGGAGCGCGCCCAACCGACCGATCCGGGACCGGGGACGGATTGGCTGAGGCTCGGGCCGGCCGCCGGGCGCCGCGGCGTGGTTCTGAATCTCCCGGCCCCATGATGAATCCAATGCAGCAGCGAACGGCCGATCGCGTTGTGAAGCGCAGTCCCGGTGACCGTCCGCGGCGACCGACCGCCGCGCTTTTCCCAAGGAGGATCCGATGTTGCGATTCCATCACGTGTCAGCCCTGCTGAGGATGTTCGGGGTGGTCGTGGCCGCCGCGCTCGTCGCCGCCGGCTCCGGCTTCGCGCTGTCGCACGAGCAGATGACCGGCACATTCAAGGGCGCCAAGGTCAACGCCGGCACCGTCACTCACTCGATGGAGGGGGGACAGCACCGCCTGACCCTCTCCGGCGATTTCGTCCCGCCCGACACGCCCGACCCGCACTGGCAGGTGGTCGACTCGCAGGGGAACACTTTCCTGCTGCAGCGGCTGATGATCAAGCAGGACAAGCTCAACAAGTCAATCGTCCTCCCGGCCGACGTCAAGGACGTGGCGAAGGTGCAGATCTGGTGCGCCTTCGCGGAAACGCTCCTGGGAGAGGCGTCGTTTTCGAAGCCGGTGAGCTAGCACAGACCTCGACCTCGCGGACGATGGCGCCCGGGGCGCCCTTGGAGGAGCCGCCGGGTGTTCCCGGGCGCAATCGTCGGCGCGGAGAAAGGAATCGAGAATGAAACGACTCGCACGCACTGTCGGAATCCTGGCCGTCGTGGCCGCCGCGGCCGCCACCCATCTCGTCCCGATGTCACCTGCCCCGACCGGGACGGGGCCCGCCGCTCCCGCCGTCACCCACTTCCCGGCGGGCGAGGTCAAGGCCGCGTTCGCGCGCGGGGCCGTCCTCCTGGACGCGGAACGCTACATGGTGCACGCCAGCCGGCGCGACGCGGCAGGGCAGGCGGAGGTGCACGACAGGGACACCGACATCATCTATGTCCTGGAAGGGTCCGCCATACTGGTCACCGGCGGGCTCGTCGTGGATGGCAAGACGACGGCGCCCGGCGAGCTTCGCGGCAGCGCCATTGACGGCGGCGACAGGCGCCGCCTGGCCTCCGGCGATGTCATCGTCGTGCCGAACGGAACACCGCACTGGTTTCAGGAGGTGCAACCGCCTCTCCTGTACTATGTTGTCAAGGTGCGATCGATGGGGGGGAGCGGAACGGGGTCTCGCTGAGGGCGGCCGGCGCCGGTTCCGCAGGAACGCATCATGATCCTCCGAGCGCACGAAGCGGGGAAAGGGCCGTTCGTCCTGACCCGTCCCCGGGCCGGACCGGTCGCCGGCTTCCTTCTCGACCTCGCTCGGCCGGTCGTCGAGAGCACTCTCGCCTTCCCGGAATTGAACAGGCTCTACTCGGAGGCGCTCGGGGCCTCCGGCGCTCCAGGCCGCGCCCGGCCGAGAGACGAGGCCTTTCACGACCGGGCGCTCGCCGTCCTCGGGGTGCGCTGGGAGGCCCCGGAGGAGGACCTGGCCAGAATCCCCGCGACGGGCCCGATCATCGTCGTTACCAATCATCCGTTCGGCGGGATCGACGGTCTCATCCTGCTGTCGCTCCTGCGCCGGATCCGCCCGGACGTACGGTTGATCGGGAACTTGATGCTGGGACGGATCCCCGAGATGCGGGAGGTCCTGTTTCTTGTGGATCCGTTCGGCGGACCGGGAGCGGCGGCCCGCAGCGCGGCCGGACTCCGCGCCGCGCTGCGCTGGGTCGCCGGCGGCGGGGCGCTGGGAATCTTCCCGGCAGGCGAGGTTGCCCACCTGCGCCTGGGAACGGGCCGGGTGATCGAGCCGGAGTGGGGACGCATCGTGGGTCGCCTCGTGCGGCGGGCGGGCGCCCCGTTGATTCCGGTGTTTCTCGCTGGCCGCAACAGCGGCCTCTTCCAGGCAGCCGGGTTGATCCACCCCCGGCTGCGGACCTTCCTCCTGCCACGCGAGGTTTTGCGGCACCGGGGGAGGATCGTGCAGGTCCGGATCGGGGGACCGATCGCTCCAGCGAGGATGGCGTCGTTCGAGGACCCCGCGGACCTGGCCGCCTATCTTCGGGCGCGAACCGGGCTGCTCGGCGCCCGCTGTGGTTCCGAGAGTCCCTTGACCGTTCCGCGCCGGAGGGAGCCCGGCAGGCCGGGCCGGGGCCGCCAAGACCGGCGCCCGAGGACGGTTGGCGGCAGCGAGGAGGTCGCATCGCCGGTCGACCCCGATACCCTCAATCGGGAGGTCGCCGCGGTTCCGAGGGACCAGGTCCTTCTCGAGAGCGGACCTCATTCCGTTCTCTACACGCGGGGCGGCGAGCAGCCCGGGATCCTGCGCGAGATCGGACGCCTGCGGGAGATCGCGTTCCGGGCGGCGGGGGAGGGGACGGGACGCAGCCTCGACCTCGATCGGTTCGACGGCCACTACCTTCACCTCTTCGTGTGGAACCGGGATCGTCGCGAGATTCTCGGGGCGTACCGCCTCGGCCCGACGGACGAGATCCTCCCACGCCTGGGCCCGGGAGGGCTGTACACGAGCACGCTGTTCCGCTTCCGGCGGCGGCTGCTCGACCAGATCGATCCGGCGCTCGAGCTTGGCCGGTCCTTCGTCCGCCCCGAGCGCCAGAAGGAGCACGCGCCGCTGACCCTCCTTTGGAAGGGGATCGGCTCGTACGCCGCCGCCCACCCTCGCTACCGGAACCTCTTCGGGCCGGTCAGCATCAGCAACGAATACCGCTCGCTGTCCCGTGAGATCCTCATGGCCTTCCTGCGCGCCACCCGCTATGAGGACGGGCTCGCCCGCATGGTCCGTCCACGCCGTCGTGCCAACGGCCTGCGCAGGAGCGGCCGGGACCGGCACCTGGGCACCATGGTGCGGAGCCTGGACGACGTTGAGGATCTGGTTCGAGAGATCGAAGCCGATCGCATGGGGATCCCGGTTCTCCTCCGCCAGTACCTCAGGCTCAACGCGGTCCTGCTCGGATTCAACCTCGATCCCGACTTCAGCGACGTCCTCGACGGTCTCGTCCTCGTGGACCTGACGCGTGTGGACCGGGCGATCCTGGCGCGCTTCATGGGCCGGCAGCCGGCCGAGCGGTTCCTGGCATTCCACGCCACGGGGGGGTCGCGGGAGACCGGCCGTCCGGTTCGCTGAGTCTCAGTCCGCGATCGGCAGGGCCGGAGCCTCTCGCCGGCAAGCGGCGATCGCGGCCAGCAGGCGTCGATGCGGCGTCGTGGCTGCACCGCGGTCGCGGCTGGCGGCGCCGATCCGGAACAGCAGCGCCCACTGCCGGAAGAGGGTGCGGTAGGCCCAGAGGATGGAGCGCGAGGGGTCATAGATGTTCGTCGATTCGGACGTCACGCCGTTCAGCTCCACGACGGTCAAGTCGCGCCCCGCCTTGAAATCGTCGGGGTTGCCGTAGCGCACGTCGAACCGGCCGAAGTAGAAACCTTCGACGGAGCGCGCGATCTCGTCGACGACGCGCTCGAGCGCCGGCGTGATCAGATGCGATCCGTCGGTGAACATCGTCCCCTGAGAGTGGTTGCCGGCGTGGCCCAGAAGGATCCTCTCGCCGGCCGCCGGCACCCGAAGGAGCTGGCGCGCGTGGCGCGCCAGGAACGTCCGCGCCTGCATCCGGTGGCGCGGGTGCCTCCAGATGATCTCCTCCAGCGTGGAGGAGCCGTCGCCGACCACCTCCGGGAAGTGCTTGTCGGTGATGGAGAAGATCCGTCCCGCCGGCTCCCCTGGGTGCCGGACATAAAAGATGCCGGCCTCGTGGGGTCCGGGATGGTAGATCTGCAGAATCGCCGCCGCCGGTTGCGCACGCAGGTAGGCCGCCACGTCGTCGTGGGTCCGGAGAACACGCACGCCGACGCCGCGTTGTCCCACGTCCGGCTTGCCGATCAGAGGCGGTCGCCAGCCCAGGTCGTCGAGGGCGCGTCGGGCGGCCCCGATCCGCTCCTCCGGCTCGCCCGGCCCAATCCGGATGGACGGCGCGGTCCACCGCTGCGGGAGCCGGGACAGGATGGCGTGCTTCGATTCGCCGACGAAGCCGCCGTCGGGGATCGACGGGTTGGCCGCCGTGACGGTTGCGAAGCCGCCGTGACGGATCGACAGCCAGGCGATCCAGGGCAGGACCGGCAGGTAAAAGAGCCAGGCCGGCCAGAACTCCCAGCGCCAGATCCGCGACACGGCCGCCACGATCCGGGCGCGCCTGAGCGGGTCAACGGCGCATCGCGCGACGACCAGCAACAGGAACAGGACGACCGCGCCCACGGCGACCGCGATACGGCCGACACCGAAGATCGCCTCGGCGGGTCCGACGATAGCGTCGCCGAGCCATGCGGCCAGGAGCACCAGGAAAGGCACCCACAGCAGGGCCGCGACGGCCGCCCAGAAGAAAAACCGCCCGGCGCCGCGGCCGCTGCAGCCCGCGGCGAGGTAGAGGGGCAGCCGCGAGCCGGGCACCACACGACCGGCCAGCACCGCCGCGGCGGTGTGCCGGTCGAACCACTCGCCGAACCCGCGGACCTGCTCCTCCGGGATTGTCCGCCCCAGCCACGCGGCCACCCAGCGGGCGCGCAGCAGGCGCGGCCCGAGCAGGCGTCCGATCCCCCAGAGCCCCAGATCCCCCAGGTAAATGCCCATGAAACAGCCGATGAGCGCGATGATCGGGTCGAGGTCCCGCGATCGGACCGACAGGCCGGCCGCGATGCAGGTGAGGTCCTCGGAGACGAACGTCCCGACGGCCAGGGCCGAAGCCTGGATCCAGGCGGTCACGCGGCAGGCCCTCCCGCGCGGGCGATCACGGCGCCGCCTCGCCCGCCCGCCGCATCGGCAGCCACGCGATCGTCGGCGCGACTCCGGTGTCCGGAGCGTCCGGGTAGTAGAGAAAACGCGACCTCTCGCCCGGGCGGACCTCGATGACGCTGTGGCTCACCGTGCAGGCATCGTCGCGGCGCATGCAGACGCTGAGGTGCGGCCGATCCGGCCAGGAGTGGCGGTGAAACAGATCCTGACAGGCCTCCAGATCCGCCGGCCCCGCGACCGCCACCATCGACCGGAACAGGGTCCGGCGGGGCCTCGCGACGAGCCGATCTCCGAGCCCCGAGGAAGTGAACAGGAGCGGTTCGCCGGACCACGGTCCCCGGCGAGCGGTCAGGCGCGCTCCGTCCCACACGAGCTCGCCCACCTGGCGCCCGTCTGTCAGGACGAGACGGAACGGCGAGAATCCGCCCGGAAGGAACTGATCGGCCCGGTGCATAGCCTCGACGAGCGTCCCCGATGCGAGAAGGGCGGGGATGATCCGGCCGCGGCTCGGCCGCTCCTCGGATGTGGCCTCCACGGTGGCCCGGAGGGCATTCCGGTCTTCCGATGGCGGGGCAGTCCTCCGGTTCAGCAGGGCCATCGCCAGGCCGGCATCGCTCACGGCGATCCACGTACCGCCCTTCTCCCCGTCCAGAGGCACGAGGGCCATCCGCTCGGCGTAGAGCCGCGGTCGGGGGGCCAGAGCCGGCAGCCGGGTCCTGGCCTCGTCGCGGTTGCAGGCGAGTCGGAAGCCAGCCGGGCGGGTCGGCCGGGGGACCCGATCGTCCGTGCCCAGCGGGACGATGGTCACCGTGCACATGCCAGTCGATCGAGATAGGAGATCGTGGAAGCGGCAAAGCCGAAGCGCTCCGGGACCGCCTGGCCGAGGGCACGGGCCATGGTGGCGATCAGGGCGTTGTGATGTGTCGTGTGGCTGACGACGAAGGCGATCTCCCGGCCGAACGTCGATCCGAATTCCAGCCGGCCCCCCATTGGGTCCAGCCTGTCGACAACGCGCACCGGCCGCTCGAGATCGACGGTACAGAGGCGCAGGAGGCGCTTCTCGAGATCCCGGAGGGTCGCGAGCGCCTCGGATCGTCGGGTCTCGAGGGTCGTCCCGCGGCGCCGCGATTCGTAGTCGATCCGGCCGCTCTCGGCTCCGGCGACGACCGCCGCCACGTGATCGCGACAGTGCCGGATCTGAGGCCCGATGCCGCCCGGAAACCCGGCGGGCCGCGCCGAGTACTCTTCCGCGGTCAGCCCGGCCACGACGTCGGCCTGATCGGCCAGCAGCCGCGCCAGCAGTGCGAAAGGGCTCGCGCTCTCTGTCCCGAAGGCACTCGGACCGTCGTCAGCCATGCCGTCCGCCCCCGGCGCCGGCCAGCGGCAGGGGGACGGGCGCAGCGCTCGTGAGGCGCTCCTCCTCCGACACCGCCCGTCCCCGCTCGGTCTGGAACTGCACCAGGTCCTTGGAGAAGAACAAGTCGAGCGTCCAGTCCAGGGCGACCCGCAGCTTCTTCTCGAAGCGAGGCAGCTTGCTCAGGTAGATCGTCCGCCACAGCCACCAGGCGAGGAAGCCCGAGAACTTCATCCCGAAGACTTTCGCCACCCCGGTCCGTTTGCCGATCGCCGCCAGCTGTCCGAGGGCCTCGAATCGGAAGACTCTCTTCCGGCCGCCGCGCAGGACGGCGGCCACGTTGTGGGCGACCACGGCACCTTCGCGCAGAGCATGCTGCGCCGTCGTAGGGTGGAACGCGCCGGTGCGCCGGTTGGGTACCAGGGCGCAGTCGCCCACGGCGAACACGCCTGGGAATCCAGGGACCTCCAGAGTCTCATCGACGACGATCCGTCCGCGCTCCTTGCGGCAGGGAAGCGTCGACAGGATCGGGTTGGGCGTCGTGCCGGCGGTCCAGACGACCGTACGGCTCGGGATGAACAACCCATCGCTGAGGGTGACCCCGTCATCGGTGACCGCCGCGACCTTGACGTTGCCGCGGATCTCGATGCCGCGCTCTCCGAGCTTTCTCTGGGCGTAGCGGCCCAGCTCCTCGCCCAACTCCGGCAGGATGACGTCGCCCGGGTGGACCAGAACCACACGCACGTCGCGCGCGCCGATGTTTGGGTAGTACGGCCGCGAACCATGCACGAAGTCGAACAGACCGGCGATCGTCTCGACGCCGGCGAACCCACCACCGGCGACCACGAAGGTCATCAGGGGGGCGCGGATACCCGCGCAGCACTCGGTATCGGCCTCCTCCATGAACTGGATCAGACGGTTGCGCAGGTGCACGGCGTCGCCGAGGCTCTTCATGGTGAGGGCTCGCTCCTGGAGGCCCGGCAGGTTGTAGAAGTTGGTGATCGAGCCGAGGGCCACGACCAGGGCATCGTAGGGAAGGTCGTGATTGTGCGCGTCGAACCCGTGCGACACCGTGACCCGCTTCTCCGCGAGATCGACCGCCTCGACCGCCCCTTCGAAAAACCGCACCCGCTTGAGAAGCTTGCGGACCGGGCTGACGATGTTGGTCAGGTCGAGGTCGCTGGCTGCCACCTCGTGCAGCATGGGCGTGAACAGGAAGAAGTTCTCCCGGTTGACCAGGGTGATCTCGACGCCGGGCTCGCGGGCCAGGGTCTTCTCGAGACGCAGGGCGGCATACAGCCCCCCGAACCCCCCGCCGAGGATAACGATACGCGCCGGCCGAGTGATCGCCACGTCGCGCCTTCCTAGGAGCGCCGGCCGACGACCAGGCGCCCTTCGGCTGCCGCCAGGCGTGACCCGAGGATCGGCAGCGCCGCACGCCGCAGGAAAAGGACGACGGCGCCGCAGACGAACACGACGGCGGCGAGCGCGAACAGAAGCCCACCATCCCCCTGGACCTCGATCCCGAGCCGTGTGAGGTGGCTGACCAGGGCGCCGCTGATGACCCCGAGCGACAGGAGCGCCCCGAGCGCGACGGTGCGCGGCACGAGCAGCAGGATGCAGGCGACCAGCTCGGCGATGCCGGACCCGATGCGGCCCCAGGGCTCCATCCCCAGCGTGGTGAAGATGTACACCGACTCGGGCGCCCCGCTGAACTTGAAGTACAGCGTCTGGAACAGGATGACCGCCGCGACCACCTGCAGGATCCAACTGAGGGCTCTCCGGCTTTTCGACAGCGACATGGCTCGTCCCCTTTCTGCGTTGTCCGGCTTATGGATGCGGTGAGGGCTTCCGGGATTCAGGGGATCATGTCCAGGGCGCCGACGGACGAAGGGCGATGAACGAGCGCAGTCGGCGGCGGACCTCCTCCGGGATCGTCTCGCGCCGCAGCCGCGAGACGGCTGCTGTGGTCGACTTCAGGGAGCGAAGGTACTCGGTGCAGGCGGCGCAGTCTGAAAGATGCTTTTCAAGTGCCGCCGTCTCCGGCGGCGCCAGGCCCCCATCCATGTAGTCGGTCAGGAGATCGATGACGTCCGAGCAGGTCTTGCGCGACGGGGTGATCCCGCCTCGGCTCCATTTCCCCACGTGCGAGACTCCTCTCCGCGGTCGGGCGACCTGGAGCGGCGTGCGCGGGAACCCGGCGCTCCATCGCCGCCGGCGCATTCCGGTCGGCACTCCCTTGGGATGCAGGCGGGGTCGGCGGGATTCACGGGGCTTCGATGTGACATGTCAGGAAGCAGTGGCGGCCGTGTCTCGGGCCGCGGCGAGGCTCATGACCTCGCAGCAGTCCACCATCCGGTCGAGGATGCCGCCAGAACCACACAGGTGCGCGACATCCTCTTCGGGGACATAGACATCTTCCAGACGTGGCAGGGCAGGAACCGGCCCGCCGGCCGGAGCGATCGCGAAGAGCGTTTCATCCAGCCTCTCGAGCTCACGGGCGAGCTCGCCGTCCTCGTCCTTCCTCCGGAACGTGGTAGCGGCCTCGCGCGCCCGGGCCAGGATGTACTCGATGAACGGGATTGCCACGGTCCCGTCCCCGCAGCGGACCGACCAGAGGGCCACGGCGTCCAGCTCGGGATGATCGATCCCCAACGCCAAGCGTTCCTGCCGGAGGGTCGAAGCCGGGCGATCTGGCGAGACCGTGCTTTCGAACCCCTGGAGGAGGAGATCCCTGTAGTAGCGCAACCGGCGCAGCTGGATCATCGCCGCCGCCGCGCCGAGTCCCGCGGCCAAGCCGGTCACCGCCGCGGGCGGTGCGGCACCGGGGGACGGGAACGTGACTGATTCAGGGGGGTTCACGACCGGTCCATGCGCTGCCGCCGTCGTTCTTGCCTGGATCATGGTTGCCTCCCTTGGTCTGGTCGTTCGATGCACGCCCGACCCGCCAGGATTCACGCATCCGGCCAAAGCGGGGAGCATCAGAAGTAGGTGGACCCTTCGGCGCCTCGAAGCGCCAGCAGGGGCCGGGAGGGCTGGCATGCATTCAATACGGCTGGATACGGGGGAGTGGCTCGAGACCGACGGTCTCGGAGGGTTCGCCTCCGGAACCGTCGGAGGTGTCAGGACCCGGCGCTACCACGCCCTGCTGCTCGCCGCGACCCGGCCGCCCACCGGCCGCTACGTCATGGTCAACGGCGTTGACGCCACGGTCACCACGCCGTCCGGCACGACCGCGATCTCCTCGCAGTGCTATCGGCCGGGCCTCCTCCATCCCGATGGCGTCTCACGCCTGGCCGCTTTCCGGGACGATCCGTGGCCGACATGGACCTTCCACCTCGACGACGGCACGGTGATCGAGCAGGAGATCTTCTTGCGTCGCGGATCCCCCGTCGTGGCCGTGTCCTGGAGGAGGACCCGGGGGCGGGGGACCGCCACGCTCGAGGTGAGGCCGTTCCTCGCGGGGCGCGACTACCACGCCCTGCATCACGAGAATCCGGTGTTTCGATTCTCGCCTGAGGAGACCCCGGGCCGGGTCGTCTGGCGACCGTACGACGGGGTCCCGGAGATCGTCGCGCTGCACGGCGGGACCTACGGCCATGGGCCAGAGTGGTACCGGGACTTTCTCTACGTCGAGGAGCAGGCACGGGGCCTCGACCATGTCGAAGACCTGGCGTCCCCCGGCGTGTTCCGCTACGAACTGGATCGCGGCGAGGCGGTCCTGATTCTCGCGGCACCGGGTGCGCAGATTCCGGCCGGCGGCGCGGCGGCGGCGCTTGAAAAGATGCGCGCCGCGGAGCGGCGGCGACGAGCGCAGTACCCGTCCCGCCTCCACCGCGCAGCGGACGACTACATCGTCCGGCGCGGTGAGGGAGCGACCATCGTCGCGGGCTATCCCTGGTTCGCCGACTGGGGGCGCGACACCTTCATCGCTCTGCGAGGGCTGTGCCTGGCCACCGGCCGGTTCACGGCGGCGCGCGACATCCTGTTGCAGTGGGCGGGGGCAGTCTCCGAGGGGATGCTCCCGAACCGCTTCCCAGACCAGGGTGACGAGCCGGAGTTCAATTCCGTGGATGCCTCGCTGTGGTACGTCGTCGCCGTGCACGACTATCTGCGCGCCTGCGCTGCGTCCCGCCGGACTGTCCCGGCGGCCGAGCGCGGGACGCTGGCGCGAGCCGTCGGCGCCATCGTCGACGGGTACGCGCGCGGCACGCGCTATGGCATCCGGATGGACGGCGACGGCCTGCTGGCCGCGGGTGTGGGCGGCGTTCAGCTGACCTGGATGGACGCCAAGGTCGGTGATGGGGTGGTGACGCCGCGCGTCGGCAAGCCGGTGGAGGTCCAGGCGCTCTGGATCAACGCGCTGCGAATCGCGTCGGAGATCGGAGCCCGAACGGAGGCGGACTGGTGGTCGGCGGCCGCGGCCTTCCGCCGCCGCTTCTGGAACGATGATGCCGGGTGCCTTTACGATGTCATCGACGTGGACCACAAAGCGGGATCGGTCGACGGCTCGCTCCGCCCCAACCAGATCCTGGCGGTCGGGGGGCTGCCATACCCCGTCCTGGAAGGGGAGGTAGCGCGCCGCGTGGTGGACACCGTGGAGTTACGGCTCCTGACACCGGTCGGCCTGAGGTCGCTCGCCCCTGGCGAGGACGGCTATGCGCCACGCTACCTGGGCGGGGTCGTCGAGCGCGACGCCGCTTACCACCAGGGGACGGTCTGGCCGTGGCTCCTGGGGCCGTTCGTGGAGGCGTGGGTGAGGGTCCGGGGCGGCACCGCGGCGGCGATGCACGAGGCGCGGGAACGGTTCCTCCTGCCGATGGCCGGCCATCTGGCGGAGGCGGGGCTCGGGCACGTGTCCGAAATCGCCGATGCCGATCCCCCCCACACTCCCCGCGGCTGCCCGTTCCAGGCCTGGTCGGTGGGGGAGCTGCTGCGGCTCTCGGAGGGCGTTCTTGCTCCGGAGCGGCGTGCCGGTGAATCCCGTGCCCGGGCGCGCGCATCTGTACTCACATGACCGAGGCGCTGAAGCGGCACTGGCCGGAGTACCTCATGGAAGCGGCGGCGCTCGGTCTCTTCATGGTCTCCGCGATCCTGTTCACGGTCCTGCTGGAGCACCCGGCCTCCCCGATCCGCCAGGCGATCGACTCCGGCGTCCACCGGCGCGTGCTGATGGGCCTGGCGATGGGGGGCACGGCGGTCGCCATCATCTACTCGCCGTGGGGGCGCAGGTCCGGGGCGCACATGAACCCATCGGTGACGCTGACCTTCCTGCGGCTCGGCAAGATCGCGCCCGCCGACGCTTTCTTCTATATCGCCGCGCAGTTCGCCGGCGGGCTGGCCGCCGTCGTCCTGACGGCCGCCGCCATCCGAATGGCGCTGCGCCACCCGGCGGTCAACTTCGCCGCGACCCTGCCCGGACCCGCCGGACCCGGCGTCGCCTTCGCCGCCGAGACAGTCATCTCCTTCCTGCTGATGCTCACCGTGCTGACGGTCTCGAACCTCAAGCGGGTCGCGCACCTGACGGGGCTGGCCGCCGGTGTCCTGGTGGCGGCCTACATCGCTCTTGAGTCGCCCCTGTCGGGGATGAGCATGAACCCGGCGCGCACCGTCGCCTCCGCCGTCCCGGCCGGCGCCCTGGGGCCGTTGTGGATCTATTTCACCGCGCCGACGCTGGGGATGCTGCTGGCCGCGCAGGCTTTCGTCGCGGCGCGCGGCGCGCGCGCCGTCCTCTGCGCCAAACTGCACCACGACCACGTCGCGCGCTGCATCTTCCGCTGCGACTCCTGAGGGAGCCATGGACGACGGCAACCGTTACGACGTGATCATCATCGGGACCGGCGCGGGCGGCGGGACTCTGGCCTATCGGCTGGCGCCGACCGGCAAGCGCATTCTGCTCATCGAGCGCGGCGACTACGTGCCTCGCGAGACCGACAACTGGAGCACGCGCGCCGCGGTCGCCGACGGCAAGTACAACATCAAGGAAGCCTGGCTCGATTCGAAGGGCAAGGAGTTCCATGCCGGGGCGCACTACTGCGTCGGCGGCAACACCAAGTTCTACGGCGCCGCTCTGCTGCGTATGCGCCGGGAGGATTTCGGCGAGGTGCGCCATCACGGCGGCATCTCCCCGGCGTGGCCGATCCGCTACGAGGACCTCGAGCCGTACTACACCGAGGCCGAGCGGCTGTACCAGGTCCACGGCGAGCGTGGCGTCGACCCGACGGATCCCCCGGCGTCGGCCCCTTATTCCCACCCGCCGGTGAGCCACGAGCCGCGTCTGCAGGCACTGAGCGACGACCTGAAGCGGCAGGGACTGCGGCCGTTCCACGTGCCCCTCGGGGTCATGCTCGACGAGGGCAACCCCCGGAAAAGCCGGTGCATCCGCTGCGCCACTTGCGACGGGCACCCCTGCCTGGTGTACGCCAAGGCCGATGCCCAGGTGGTCTGCGTCGATCCGGCCCTCGATCACCCGAACGTCCGGCTCCTGACCAACGCGCTGGTGACCCGGCTGGAAACCGGCCCGTCGGGGCGC
>Ga0247727_10005296_pt1 | contig 26385 bp, 25 predicted proteins | sample WisWelCaveWW1625_FD_202498 | JGI IMG/M metagenome (GOLD analysis project Ga0247727, IMG submission 202498) | Biofilm microbial communities from Wishing Well Cave, Virginia, United States - WW16-25 | ecosystem: Environmental > Aquatic > Deep subsurface > Groundwater > Cave microbial mat | place...
GGCAGCGGCCGTCCAGCCGACTGGCAGGGGTAATAAGGGGGGTTCGGGGGCGGAGGTCAAGTGGGTTGCTTGGGCGATGAGACTTGTGGGGCGGATTAGGGGGGCAGCCGTAATTCGCCGATCGCCGGCGAGCTCGATCGGCGCAATACGCTTCGCTATTGCGCCCTACGGTGCCACTGCCGCGCCGCCGGGGAGTGCCGCGGTGAGCCGCTCGAGCGTGGTGATGGTCGACTGGTCGATGCGCCCGTCGACCCGCTCGGGCCGGAAATGGCGCTGGAAGGCGGTGACGACGAACTCGGTCCTGGGATCGCAGCCGCCCGTTGCCGCTAGGCCGTAGCCGTAGTTGGCGAGCATGGTCTGCACCTCGGCGACGAGGGGGCCGGACGCGTCCCTGGCAATACCGGGGTCCGCCCGGTTCACCGGCTCCGGCGCCACCCAGTGGCCGATGCCGGAGGCCGCCAGCCGCGCCCAGGGAAACTTCTCGCCCGGGTCCTTCTTGCGCGTCGGCGCCACGTCGGAGTGGGCCAGCACGCGCGCCGGCGCGATGGCGTGGCGGGCGATGATGTCCTGGCAGAGCGCCTCGACGGCGCGCATCTGCGCCTCGGGGAAGTCGGGATAGCCCAACTCGTGGCCCGGGCTGTGGATCTCGATGCCGATCGATGCCGAGTTGATGTCGCTGTCGCCGGCCCACACGGCGAGCCCCGCATGCCAGGCGCGCATCACCTCCGCCACCATCTGCGTCACGTGCCCGGCCTCGTCGACGACATAGTGCGCTGACACCTTGCTCTCCGGCCGCGACAGCCAGTCGATGGCCTTGGCGGCGCTGGCAACGCCCGTGTAGTGCAACAGCAGCATGCTCGGCCGGCCCACGCCGCGCCGCGGCTCGAAGTTGGGCGAGGGATGGAGCGTGCCGACCAGCGCGCTGTCCGGCTTGCCGATCAAAGGCCGCGCTCCTTGGCGATCGTATCGTAGGCGGCGTTGATGGCGGCAAGCTTGCGCGTCGCCAGCTCGATGAACTCGGCCGGCACGCCGTTGGCCATCAATCGGTCGGGGTGGTTGTCGCGCACGAGCTGGCGATACCGGGCCTTGACCTCGCTGTCGGCGGCGTCCGGGCTCAGGCGCAGGGCATCGTAGGGATTGCCGTTGTCCTCGACGAAGCGGGCGCGGAAGAAGCGGTACTCGCTGTCGGAGAAGCCGAAGCGGGTCGCCACGTCCTTCAGGAAAGTATCCTCGTCCGGATTGAGGCCGCCGTCGGCCACCGCCACGTACATGAGGCCTTCGAGCACATGCTGCAGCAGCTTGCGGTCGTCTCTCAGCAGCGCGGCGATCTGGTCGGCGTAGGCCGCGTATCCGGCCGTGTCCTGCTTGGCTAGGTTGAAGACGCTCTCGACGTTTTCGGCCTGATCGGGCTCGAAGCGGAAGACGTCGCGGAAGGCCGCCATCTCGCGCGGCGATACGATGCCGTCGGCCTTGGCCATCTTGGCGGACAGGGCGATGACGGCGATGGTGAAGGCGACATTCTTCTGCGGCTCGTCGGGCCGGTTGAGGCCGAGTACGCCCGCCAGCTCGCCGAGGATGGTGCCCCCTGCGTCGCCGACGGCCGTCGCCAGGCCGGAGATCTTCTGCCACATCGTCATGGCTGCATATTACGGCCTTTTGCCCGTCGCCAGAAGCAGGCGACCAACGCCATTGCCTTGCCGTGCCGGCAGGGCTAATCCCGGGAACGAAGAAGAAAGTCAAGGCGAGGCCGATGCAAAGTGCCGCAGATGACGAGGTCTTGATCCGCCGCGAGGGCCGGGCCGGGCGCATCACCATGAACCGGCCGAAGGCGCTCAACGCCTTGACCCCCCCCATGGTCCGCCGCATCTGGGACGCGCTGCTGGCCTGGCGGGACGATGCGGCCGTCGAGCTCGTCCTTATCGATGGCGCGGGCGAGCGTGGACTGTGCGCGGGTGGCGACGTGCGCGCGCTCTACGACAGCCGCGAGCGGGGATCGGGGTTCGCGCGCGCGTTCTGGAGCGAGGAGTATCGCCTCAACGCTCTGATCGGCCGGTACCCCAAGCCCTATGTGGCGATCCAGGACGGCATCGTCATGGGCGGCGGTATCGGGCTGTCGGGCCACGCCCGGCACCGCATTGTCACGGAGCGCTCGCAGCTCGCCATGCCGGAAACGGGCATCGGCCTCATCCCCGACGTCGGCGGCACCTGGCTCTTGGCACGCGCGCCCGGCGAGGCGGGGATTTATCTGGGCCTCACCGGCGAGGTGATGCGCGCAGCCGATGCCATCTGCGCCCGCTTCAGCGATGCGTTCGTGCCCTCGGCACGGGTCGGCGAGCTGATCGCGCGGCTGGTGGACAAGGGAGGCGGCGCCGTGCCGGCGGCGATCGCCGCCGCGGCGGAGGACCCCGGCCCATCACCGCTGGCGGCGCTGCGGGTCGACATCGATCGCGTCTTTGGCGGCCAGACCGTTGAGGCAGTGCTGGAGGCGCTGTCGGCCGCGCCCGGCGCATGGGCACAGAAGACCGCCACGGCGCTGGCGCAAAAGTCTCCCAAGGCGCTGAAGCTGACGCTCGCCGCCATCCGCCAGGCACGCGGGCTCGGCTCGCTGGAGGACGCCCTCAACGTCGAATACCGCCTCACCGTCCGCCTGTTCGAGGACGGCGAGTTCCCCGAGGGCGTGCGCGCGCTCATCGTCGACAAGGATCGCAAGCCGAAATGGCAGCCTCCGCGCCTAGCCGATATGGGGGCGGAGCTGGCGGCCGCCTACCTCGCCCCGCTGCCGGCCGGTGAGGAGCTTGGCCTGTCGCCCCCGCGGTAAGGGCGCGGGCGGCTGCCGCCGGGCGGTGCCCAGATCAATGGCGCGGGACCCGTGCGCGGCCTATAATCGCGGCGCGCCTCCCGCCGTCGCAGAGCAGGGCCACATATGACGACCCTCACATCCGAAGAGATCGAGCGCTACAAGCGGCATCTGGTGCTGCGCGAGGTGGGCGGCCAGGGCCAGCAGAAGCTGAAGGCGGCCAGGGTGCTGGTGGTCGGCGCGGGCGGGCTCGGCTCGCCCTTGCTCATGTATCTCGCCGCCGCCGGCGTCGGCACGCTCGGCATCATCGACGACGATCGCGTCTCTCTCGACAATCTGCAGCGCCAGATCGTGCACGACACGCCCCACGTCGGCGCCGTCAAGGTGGCGAGCGCCGCCGAGGCAATTGCCAGGCTCAACCCGCACGTGCGCGTCGAGACCTACGAGGAGCGCATCGATGCCGCCAACGCGCTGGCGATCCTGGCGCGCTACGATATCGTCGCCGACGGCTCGGACAACTTCGCCACCCGCTATCTCGTCAGCGATGCCTGCTATCTGGCGAGGAAGACGCTGGTGTTTGCTGCGGTCGGGCCGTTCGACGGCTACGTCACCACGCTGAAGCCGCACGAGCACGGCGCGGACGGCAAGCCTCATCCGAGCTATCGCTGCATCTTTCCCGAGGCGCCGCCGCCGGGCACCGTCGCCAATTGCGCCGAGGTCGGCGTGCTCGGCGCGGCGGTGGGCGTGCTGGGCACGCTGCAGGCGACCGAAGTGCTGAAGGAGATCTTAGGGGTAGGCGACAGCCTGGCCGGCCGGCTCCTCATCTACGATGCGCTGGCGGCGCGCTTCAACGAGATCAAGGTGGCGTGGGACGCGGACAACCCGCTCTCGGGCACGGCGCCGACCATCCGCGACCTCGCCGTCCATACGGGTGCGGGCGACAGCGCCTCCTGCGCCGCCTGACGCAACCGGGGCCGGAGGCCAGGGCGATGGCGATCCGCGGCATCCTGTTCGACAAGGACGGCACCATCATCGACTATTGGCGCACCTGGATCCCCATCAACCGCGCGGCCGCCCTTTTTGCCGCCGGCGGCGATGAGGCGCTCGTCGACGAGCTGTTGCGCCTCGGTGGCCACGATCCGGCCACCGATCGCGTCCTGCCGGGCAGCGCGCTGGCGGCCGGAGACTTCGACGACATTGCGGCGGCCTTTGCCGCGCATCCGCGCGTGACCGCCACGCCCGCGCTGTCGGCCGGCATCGAGCGCATCTTCTGCGAGGGCGGCGCGGCGCACTCGGCGCTGATCGCGGGCGCGCGCGACACGATCGCCGAGCTCAGGCGCCGCGGCTTCCGTACCGGTCTCGCCACCAACGACTCGATCGGCGGACTCGAGGCCTCGCTCACCGGTCACGCCATCCTCGATCTCTTCGAGTTCACCGCCGGCTGCGATTCGGGCCATGGCTCCAAGCCGGCGCCGGGCATGGTCTACGGCTTCTGCGAGACGGTCGGTCTCGTTCCCGCCGAGGTCGCCGTAGTCGGCGATGCGGTGCACGATCTCGCCATGGGACGTGCGGCCGGCGCCGGGCTCACTGTCGGCGTGCTCTCGGGCACCAGCGAGCGCGATGACCTTACCGACTTCTGCGATCTCGTCGTCGACAGCATCAACGACCTGCTCGCCGCGCCCGAGTTCAAAGGCGCATGAATACGGACAAACGGGAGGAGGAAAGCTTGGCCGGGCTGCTGCAGCGCAAGGTGGCGCTCGTCACGGGTGGCGGATCGGGTCTTGGCCGGGCAACGGCCCTGACTCTGGCCCGCGCAGGCGCCAAGGTGGTGGTCGCCGACCTCGATGAGGCCGGAAGCAAGGAGACCTGCCGTGGTATCGAGGTCGCCGGCGCCGAGGCGCACTTCGTCAAGGGGGATGTGTCGAAGGCCGAGGACGTGGCCGCCATGGTCGATGCAGTCGTGAAGCGCCACGGCCGGCTCGACTGCGCCGTCAACAATGCCGGCATCGGCGGGGGCTTGTTTGCGGCCACGGCAGACTACGACGAGGCGGCCTGGAACCGCGTGATCGCCGTCAACCTGACGGGCGTGTGGCTGTGCCTCAGAAGCGAGCTCAAGCAGATGCAGAAGCAGGGCGGCGGCGCCATCGTCAACATGGCCTCCGTCGCCGGGCTGGTCGGGAGCCGCGTCGGCTGCGCCTACGCGGCCAGCAAGCACGGCGTGGTCGGGCTGACCAAGGCCGCCGCGCTGGAGTACGCGCAGGCCAACATCCGGGTCAACGCGGTGTGCCCGAGCTGGATCGAGACGCCGCTGACGCGCAAGGCCACCGACGCGCGTCCCGAGCTTCTGGAGCACATTCTGGCGCGGCAGCCCACGGGGAAGCTCGGAACCCCCGAGGATGTCGCCAACGCCGTGTTGTGGCTGTGCTCGGACTTGGCCGCATTCGTCACGGGCCACGCCCTGCCGGTCGACGGCGGCTTCACCGCGCAGTAGGAGACCTCGCAGACCGTTGAACTTGAGTGTGGCTGAGAAGCGTATTCCGGACTGAGAACATCGAGGACGATCTTGATTACTTTGCTGGCGGAGCGACCTTTGCGCTCACAAGACCCGAGCGCGAGATTGCATCCTTTATGAAGCCAGACGCCTTCAATTCTTCTATGAGCCGATCGAGGTACTCGACCGCGGCTGCCCGGCCTTTGTGCACGGCCAACGCGACGGTGAGCGTGTCGTAGCTCCCGCTGAGGACACGGGAGCCAGGAATCTGCTGCGACGACACGATCAGCAGCTCTCGATTCTGCGCGAATGCATCGGCCTGTCCGGTTTTGAGCATTTCAATCGCTGGACCGGGCCCTGCGGTCCGTTCGAGCGTCGCATGCTTTGGCGGGTTTTTCTGAAAGTAGAGGTCAGGAGAGCTCTGTCGGGGGAATACAAGACGTATTCCCGGCTGGTCGAACTCGGACACGTGGTTCAAGAGCGAGCCTTGAGGAACAAGGAAGGTGCTTTCGACCTCCATGAATGGTGCCGTGAAGTCGAGAATGGCGGCACGCCCGACCTCGTAGGATCTGACCACGATATCCCAGGCTTTTGAATCCGTCGATTGGTTCAGCTCCACAACGTTCGCATAGCCCACGGGCTCGAAACCAACGCCGAGCCGTTTGGCGATCTCGCGCCCGAGCTCGATCGACATGCCGCGAAATTCGTCGCTCGCCGGGTCCTTCGCACCACCAGCGCATTGGGTATGACGAAAGCAACACGCAACTTTCCTGTCGACGCGAGTTGGGATCGAACCGCTTCGGTAGGCTGCTGCGCTGCCGCGACATCGAGTGATGTCGTCCAGAAGAGGCAGAGCACCAAACCAGCGAACACGGGTGTAGGCATGATGAGACTCCATTAAATGCGGGGTCAGAAATTGTTACCCCACCGCGGTGCAATGCCACCCTACCACTTGAGCGGCAGCTCCCCGGGTTTTCTAAGAGCGAGATCGTTTCATATGGAACGGCCGAAACGTCCGTTGTGGTGACAGCGTGATCCAATCCGAAGCGATCCTGCACTACCGCGCCAGCGGCCCGTTGGCCCGGCGCCAGGCGTCCATGCCACCGTGGATGTGGCAGGCGGCCGCGAGGCCAGCGTCCTGCGCCGCCTGCACCGCCATCGCCGAGCGCTCGCCGAAGGCGCAGTAAAACACGATGCGCTTGCCGGTGGCACAGGCGAGCTCGTGCAGCATGCCGCCGGCGCGGATGTTGTCCTGCAGTTCGGGGTAGGGTGCGTGCAGGGAGCCCGGGATCACGCCCATCTTCTCGCGCTCGGCGCGCTCGCGCAGGTCGATCAGCGCCACTTCCGGCTTGCCCATCAGTCCCATCGCTTGCGCCGGGGTCACGGCCCAGCCCTTCCTGGCGATCTCGTCCTGCGCCAGGCCCTGGCGCATGTTGGCCGGCACCGCCACGTCCATCATCTTGGGATTGGGCAGGTTGAGCTTGCCCATCAGCTCGACGTACTCGTCGATCGACTTGACCTGCAGGCGCGGGTTGAAGGCCTTCTCCTCGGCGATGGTGGAGACGGTGTCGCCCTTGTAGTCGTGCGCGGGAAAGACCAGCGTCTCGTCGGGTAGCTTGAGCAGCTTGCCGAACAGCGAGTCGTATTGCGCGCGTGCGCTGCCGTTCTGGAAGTCGGTGCGGCCGGTGCCGCGGATCAAGAGCGTGTCGCCGGTGAAGACGCGGTCGCGCAGCAGGAAGCTGTAGGAATCGTCGGTGTGCCCAGGCGTGTAGAGCACATCGAGCGCCATGCCCTCGATGGTGAGCTTGTCGCCCTCAGTGACGCGCATGGAGACCACGTCGACTTTGGCGTGCTCGCCCATGACCGTGATGCAGTGCGTGCGGTCGCGCAGCGCGCCGAGCCCAGTGATATGGTCGGCGTGGATGTGGGTGTCGACCGCCTTGACTAACCTGAGGTCCAGCTCCTTCACCAGCTGCAGGTAGCGGTCCACCTTTTCCAGCACGGGATCGATGATCAGCGCCTCGCCGCCACGCCGGCTGGCGAGGAGGTAGCTGTAGGTGCCCGAGACGCTGTCGAACAACTGGCGGAATATCATGTCAACCTCCGCGGGGATCACGCTACGAATATTCTATCACCGGTGTCCCGCGTAGTCAGGTAATCTCGTTGCACCCAGCCTGCCGATGCCGGTCGCTGTGGGCGAGGAGGGAGCCGAGCTCACAAGAAGCTGGCGGCGGCTGATGCATCCGAGGGTGCACAAGCAAAGAAGGGGCGCGGCCATGGCCGCACCCCCTTGCGCTGCGCTGGCGCAAGCTACTTCGGCTGCGGCACGATGCGGATGTAAGGCTTGGGCGCCTTCCAGCCTTGCGGGTACTGCTTGCGGGCGTCGTCGTCCGACACGGAGCCGGCGATGATCACGTCCTCGCCGTCCTTCCAGTTCACGGGCGTCGCCACCTTGTGCTTGGCGGTGAGCTGCAGCGAGTCGATGACCCTGATCACCTCGTCGAAGTTGCGCCCCGTCGTCATCGGGTAGACCAGCACCAGCTTGACCTTCTTGTCCGGCCCGACCACGAACACGTTGCGCACCGTCTGGTTGTCGGCCGCCGTGCGCCCTTCGCTCGAGCTGCCGCTCTCCGCCGGCAACATGCCGTAGAGCTTGGAGACCTCGAGCTTGGGGTCGCCGATCATGGGATAGTTCGGGGCAAACCCCTGCGTCTCCTTGATGTCGTCGGCCCACTTGGCGTGCCGGTCGATCGGATCGACGGAAATGCCGATGATCTTGACGCCGCGCTTATCGAACTCGGGCTTGATCCTGGCCATGTAGCCGAGCTCGGTGGTGCATACCGGCGTGAAGTCCTTGGGGTGCGAGAACAGCACCGCCCAGCCAGAGCCGATCCAGTCGTGGAACTTGATGCGGCCTGCGGTGGTATCGGCCTCGAAATCGGGGGCGATGTCGCCAATGCGAAGTGTCATCGTCAGGGCTCCTGTGCTCCGAGATCTACAACGAAACTTCTCTCCAATCCCCGCGTGCGGTTGATAGCCGCCCGCCATTAGACACCCCCCGGGGCGATGTCGGCAACCCTAACCAAGCGTTGACGGCCGAAAGGAGGCGGCCCGGCCGGCGTGGCGGCAGGATCATCGGCATGGCCAAACAGCCTGCGTGCGGCGCCACAGCGCGCCTTCGCGACCCGCCATCGGTCCAGCCGATTGGCCACCGCGCCGGCCTCGGTCATCGAGGCTCGAGCATTAACGGGAGACTCGCAATGTCTCTACCACTGCAGCTGCCGAGTTAACCTCAAGTTATCGTCTCGCCCCTAGTGTGATGGTCGGGAAGTCCGCACCATCGCTCTGGGCTAGGTCTGTGAGCGGACTTCTCGATCTGAATCACACTAGAATCATCAACTTGCTAGTGTCCTTCAGATCGCGAAATTCGTTCCGGGTTCGCCGCACAGTGCGACGAATTTCGCGATCAGGACACTAGTCTCGAACGGCAGCGTTGCGCAATCGTCGGTCGGATCATGTTGAGCGGTACCGTAGGGCCCGGCAAGCCAAACTCACTAATGGGGGAGTATTCGGCACTGCTCGCCGACTCCGTGTTGCGGCACCGGGCATGGCTGGCCGAGCACACCGCGCGCATCGAGATGCAGCTGGCGAGCAGGATCAAGTCCGAGTTCATCGCCAACATGAGCCACGAGCTCAGAACGCCGCTCAACACGGTGATCGGCTTCGCCAAGTTCCTGGGCGGCGGCCAGCGACAGCTCAAGAGCGCGGAGGTCGCCGAATACGCGGACCTCATCCACGACGCTGCCACGCACCTGCTCGCCGTCATCAACGACATTCTCGACATCTCGAAACTGCAGAGCGGCAGATACACGCTCGATGCCAGTGAGGTCGCGATCGAGGAGGTGCTGCAGGCGGCGCTGGCGTCCCACAGGTCGGCAGCCGACGACATCGGCCTCATGCTCGAAAGCCGGCTGGAGCCGGACCTGCCGGCGGTGCGCGGCGATCCCGGCAAGCTGCGGCAGGTGTTCGCCAACCTCATCAACAATGCCGTCAAGTTCACGCCGCCCGGCGGCTCGGTCAACGTCGAGGCGCGCGTGCTCGATGACGGCGGGGTGATCGTGCATGTGCGCGACACCGGCGTCGGCATGACGAAGGAAGAGATCGCGGTGGCACTGACACCTTTCGCCCAAGTCGACGCCAGCCGCTCCCGCTGGCGCGAAGGCACCGGTCTGGGGCTGCCGATCGCCAAGGCGCTGGTGCAACTCCACGGCGGGCAAATGGAGATCCGCAGCGCCAAGTCGATCGGCACCGACGTCATTGTGACGCTGCCGTCGCGCACCGACGTCTCCGACACGCATATCCGCAGCCGCGAGGGCGGCCTCGGCGCGGCTTAGTGGGATCAGAAGGAAGGCGAGAACAATGTCGACCACGGCCCAGCAACCCGAAGCCGATGCGGATCAGCTAGATCCGTCGATGGGGCGCATCGTCTCTGTCACCGGCGCCAAGGCCATCGTCCTGCTCGATGGCGGCGCCGTGCAGAACGGCGAGAGCGGGCGCGTGCGCTCGCAGCGGCCGGAAATGGGCACCCTGTTCGCCATCGACACGACGCACACCGTGGTGCTTGCCATCGTCTCCGGCCTCAGCGTGCCGGCCCCCGCGCAGCGCGACGGCGAAAGCGAGCTGTGGATCGCCGAGCTCGGCCTCGTCGGTGAGCTGTGGAAGAGCGCCGACCAGCGCTCCGCCAGCTTCAGCCGCGGCGTATCGGTCTATCCCACGCTCGGCGACCGCGTGCGCGTTGCCTCGCGCCTGGAGCTCGAGCAGGCCTTCTGCGGCGACAATCGCAACTCGGTGCGCGTGGGCTGCATTCGCCAAGACCCGACCATAGCGGCAACCGTCCGTGTCGATGAGCTGCTCGGCAAGCATTTCGCCATCCTGGGCACGACCGGCACCGGCAAGTCCTGCACCACCGCCCTGATCCTGCGCGCGATCCTGCAGAAGAACCCGGCCGCCCACATCGTGCTGCTCGATCCGCACAACGAATACGCGCCCGCCTTCGGCGATTGGGCCGAAGTGATCAGCCAGCGCAACATGCAGCTTCCCTATTGGCTCCTCACCTTCGAGGAGCTGATCGAGGTGCTGATGGGCAACCCGCAGGAGCGCAAGGCGGAGGTGGAGATCCTGCAGGAGCTGATCCCGCTGGCCAAGAGCCGCTATGGCACTGGTCGCGGTGCCGCGCGCGAGCCGGGCCTGCGGCGGTCGACCGACACCAAGTATAAGGTCGACACGCCCGTGCCCTACCGCATCTCCGATCTCATGCAGATCATCGACGACCGCATGGGCAAGCTCGAGAACAAGCGCGACCTCTCGCCCTACCGCAATCTCAAGACCCGGCTCGAGATCATCACGCTCGATCCCCGCTATGCCTTCATGTTCGGCTCGCTCACGGTCTACGACAGCATGGCCCAGATCCTGGGCCGCATGTTCCGCGTGCCGGTCAACGGCAAGCCGATCACCATCCTGGAGCTCACCGGTCTTCCCTCCGAGATCGTCAACGTCGTCGTCTCGGTACTCTGCCGCATGACCTTCGACTTCGCGCTGTGGAGCGACGGCCAGGTACCGGTGACGCTGGTGTGCGAGGAAGCGCACCGCTACGTGCCCAACAAGCCCAACCTCGGCTTCGAGCCCTGCAAGCGCGCCATTGCCAAGATCGCCAAGGAGGGCCGCAAGTACGGCGCCTCGCTGTGCATCGTCACGCAGCGTCCAGCCGAGATCGACCCGACCATCCTGTCCCAGTGCAACACCGTGTTTGCGCTGCGCATGGCCAACGATCGCGACCAGGACATCGTCAAGTCGGCCATCTCCGACACCGGCTCGGGCCTGCTCGAGTTCCTCTCCGCCCTCGGCCAGCGCGAGGCGATCGCGTTCGGCGACGGCGTGACGCTGCCGGTGCGCATCAAGTTCGACGAGCTGCCCGCGCACTGCATGCCGAGAAGCTCGTCGGCGAGCTTCACCGAGAAGTGGCAGAAGTCGGTGGGCGACGAAGGCTTCCTCGAGAGCATCGTCGACCGCTGGCGCAACTCCGCCAGCGCGTCCGCGGCCGATGCGGCCCAGAACATGGCATTGTTCGCCGAAGCCATGAACCTGGGGCCCGGCTCCGGCGATGCCGCCGTGCCACCGGCCAACGGCGAGGACCGTGGCATGCGCACGCGCGAGGGAACGCCGGACCCCCAGCGCCGGGAGGTGGGCCAGCTGCGGCGCGAGCAGCCCGCGGCTGCCGGCGCACCGGCCGGCAGCGCCGCCGGCCAGCCCGCAAACCCGCTACGCACCGTTCGCGAGCGGCTGCAGCAGCGCTGAGCCTGCGCGGCTGCGCGCGTCCGGCAGACGGAGCTCAGTGCTTGGTCTCGCCGGTGGGGACATCCGCGGCCTGGGTCGCCTCTCCCGGTAGCTGGATCGCTTCGTCGCCCGGCGTGGCATGGGCAACTGGCTCGCCAAGCTTGTTCTGGAACTGACGGTAGCTCACCGGAATCGATGCCAGGTAGAGCACGCTCACCAGCGTCAGGGTGCCGTAGGGATAGGTCACGAGCAGCGCCACCAACGCGGCCACGCCGACGAAGACCGGCAGCACGTACTCGTGCGGGATGCGCTCGCCCAGCAGCTTGCCCGAGAAGGTCGGGATGGTCGACACCAGCAGTCCGGCCATCGCCATCGTGTAGACCGCGATCAGCACCGGCCAGGCGCGCACGTCGAAGATGCCGAGGCCGTCGAGGTAGAGCGGCAGCAGCACGGTGATGGCGCCCGCCGGCGCCGGCATGCCGGTGAAGTAGTTCGACTGCCACTTGGGCTTCTCGACGTCGATCATGGAATTGAAGCGTGCCAGGCGCAAGCCCATGGCGAGCGCGAACACCAGCACCGAGATCCAGCCCAGTCCGCGCAGGCCGCCGAGGCCCCAGGCGAAGACGATGACCGCGGGGGCGACGCCGAAGTTGACGAAGTCGGCCAGGCTGTCGAGCTCGGCGCCGAACTTGGACTGCGCCTTGAGCGCGCGCGCGAGCCTGCCGTCGACGGCGTCGAGCAGGGCGGCGATCACCACGAGGGCGATGGCGTAATCCCAGCGCGGCTCGATCGCCATGCGGATGGCAGTGAGGCCGGCGCACAGGCTGAGCAGCGTGAAGAAGTTTGGCACCAGCATCCGCACCGGGATCTTGCTGTGCCGGAACAGCGGCCGCCCGCGGCGCCGGCGCTCCTGGTCCTCCAGTCTCGGCAGCAGGGGATCCATCTTGGTTGTCCTCGTTGCAATGCCTTTTGCTGTTGCGGCTATTGTGCGCGCGCCTCGCGCTCGGGCTCGTCCGACTTGAGGTCGGCGAGCACCGTTTCCCCGCCCACCGCCCGCTGCCCTACCGCGACCAGGGCACCGCGCCCCGGCGGCAGGTAGAGATCGACGCGCGAACCGAAGCGGATCAGGCCGATCCTCTCGCCCACGCCGACGGTATCGCCTTCCTGCACGAAGGTGACGATGCGGCGCGCGATCAGGCCGGCGATCTGCACGACGGCGATTTCCGTGCCGCCGGCGGTGCCGACGACCATGGCGCGCCGCTCGTTCTCTTCGCTGGCCTTGTCGAGCGCGGCGTTGAGGAAGCTGCCCGGCACGTAGATGGACCGGGTGATGCGGCCCGCCACCGGCGAGCGATTGATGTGCACGTCGAAGACCGAAAGGAAGATGGAGATGCGCAGCCGCTCGAAGTCTCCGAGGCCGAGCTCCGGCGGCGGCCGCACGTGGGCGATGGCGCTGATGCGCCCGTCGCCCGGGGCAACGACGAGTCCCTCGCGCAGCGGCGTGACGCGAGCCGGATCGCGGAAGAAGTAAGCGATCCAGGCGGTGATGAGCGCCGCCAGCCAGGCCAGCGGCGGCCATACCAGGAACAGAAGCAGCGTGACCGCCGCCCCGATGGCCAGGAACTTGTAGCCATCGCTGTGGATCGGGGCGATGACGTCGGTGATGGTGTCGAAAAGGTTATGGCGCTCGGTCACGGGGCCTCCCGGCACGAGGCGCGCCTCTCCGCGCGGTCGTCATCCCCATCTCGGCCCTCGCGCTTCCCGCAGGCGCGGCGTGCTTCATTGCACCGGGACTGCAACGAACCGCAGCTCGCCCTTGCCGTCCTCCAGGCGCAGCAGCACGGCCTTGCGCCCCGCCTTCTTCACCTTGTCGATGCTCTTGGTGATGTCCTCGATCGAGGCGACGGCGTCCTGCGCCACCTCGACGATGACGTCGCCGACCTTGACGCCCTTCTCGGCCGCCGGACTCGCCGGATCCACCTCGAGCACGATCACGCCCTTCACGGCCTTGCCGATGTTGTGCTTGGTGCGCAGCTCGTCGGTCAGCGGCGCGAGCACCAGGCCGATCAGCGACGGACGGCCCGACGGCGGCGGCGCTTTGCCGTCCTTGTCCCGGTCCTTATCCTTCTCGCGGTCCTTGCCCTTGCCGCGGTTCTTGGGCGTGTCCTTGGCACCTTTGGCGGGCGGCTCGGCCTCTTCCGTCAGCCGGCCGACGGCGACCTTCAGGTTCATCCGCTGGCCCTTGCGCAGGATCTCGATGTCGACATCCTTGCCGATCGGCGTCTGGGCGACGAGGCGGGGCAGACCGCGCATGCTCGTCACGTCCTTGCCGTCGAACTTGAGGATGACATCGCCGTCGACGATCCCGGCGGTTGCTGCCGGGCTGCCGGTGGTGACGCTCGCGACCAGCGCGCCGGTGTTCTCACGCACGCCGTAGGCCTCGGCCATGTCCTCGGTGATGGATTGGATCTTGACCCCCAGCCAGCCGCGGCGCGTCTCGCCGAACTGGCGCAGCTGGTCGATGACGACGACGGCGGTGTCGGCCGGCACGGCGAAGCCGATGCCGATGGAGCCGCCGGTCGGCGAGATGATGGCCGTGTTCACGCCGATCACCTCGCCGTCCATGTTGAACAGCGGGCCACCCGAGTTGCCCTTGTTGATGGCGGCGTCCGTTTGCAGGAAATCGTCGTAGGGCCCGGAATTGATGTCGCGCTGCTTGGCCGAGATGATGCCGACCGACACCGAGCCGCCGAGCCCGAACGGGTTGCCGATTGCCATCACCCAGTCGCCTACCCGCATCTTGTTCGACGAGCCAAAGCCCACCGTCGGCAGCGGCTTCTTGGGCGTCACCTTGAGCACGGCGAGATCGGTCTTGGTGTCCTTGCCGAGCACCTTCTCGACCTTGAGCTTGGTGCCGTCGTTGAAGTTGACGATGATCTCGTCGGCGCCGTCGATCACGTGATTGTTGGTGACGACGATGCCTTCCTTGCCGTCGATGACGAAGCCGGAGCCCAGCGAGGACACCTTGCGGTCGGATGGCGAGCGGCCGCCTTTGCGGTTGAAGAAGTCCTCGAAGAACTCCTCGAACGGCGCCCCCTTGGGCACGCGCGGCAGCGGTACGCCCTCCGGGCCTTTCAGGGTCTGGCTGGTCGAGATGTTGACGACCGCATCGATCAGCTTCTCCGCCACCGGCGCCACGCTGGACGGGCCCCCCGGCCCGCGCGTTTGCGAGGTGGCGGGGGCCAGCATCAGCAGCAGCGCGGCTGCACCGAAGCTGGCGTAGCCGGCAAGGCGGCTCGGGCTTCGCGCCGCCCGGGCTTCACGATGCCTTGCAAGGGGCGTCTTGGATTGAACGGGCCCGCTCATGGCCAAACTCTCCTAAGCGCTCGCTATCATCTTTGCGATCATAGCCGTGATGACATTGGCTCGGCAGATGCCCTTGTATCAACCCCGTATGAGCCAAACGATGGCCAAGCCCGCCGCAATTGCGGCGGTGCCGGCGAGACGCAAGGATTGCACGGGAGTCTGCGCTGCCGCCGCCAGCAGGCGAAAACCCAGCTGCGGAGCGGCCGCCCACAGCAGGCCCTCGATCACCATCACCAAACCGAAAGCAACCAGTAGATCGCTCATCGCTTCGGTTGACCGGCAGGTTGCTGGCCACTGACACCGGTGCCGTTGGGGTTGTTGAAAAACCTGAAGAACTCGCCATCGGGCGACAGCAGCATGCGGGTATCGGTTGGCTTTATTCCCTGTTCGTAGGCCTGCATCGACCGATAGAAGAGGAAGAAGCCGGGATCGCGCCCATAAGCATCGGCGAAGATCTTGTTGCGCTCGCCGTCGCCCTCACCGCGGATGCTCTCGCCCTCGCGGTTTGCTTCGCCCTTGAGGATCGTCACCTGGCGGTCGGCGTCGGCGCGAATGCGGGCGCCTTGCGCGGCGCCTTCGGCGCGGAACTCGGCCGCCTCGCGCTGGCGCTCGGCGCGCATGCGCTCGAAGATGTTCTTGGAGTTCTGCTCGGGTAGATCGGCGCGCTTGATGCGCACGTCCACCACCTCGAGACCGAACTCCTTGCCCTCCTCGTTCACCTGCAGGGCGATGCGCTTCATCAAGGCCTCACGCTTGTCGCGCACGACCTCCTGGAAGGTGGTGCCGCCGAGCACCCGGCGCAGCGACGACTCGATGATTGGCCCCAGCCGCGAGCGCACATTGCGCTCGTCGCGCACGGTTTGATAAAACAGCAACGGATCGGTGATGCGGTAGCGCGCGAAGGCGTCGACCACGAGGCGCTTCTGATCGGACGCCGTGACCTCCTGGGGAGAGGTGTCGAGGTCGAGGATGCGCTTGTCGAAGTAGTCGACCGTCTGGACCACGGGGATCTTCCAGAAGATGCCTGGCTCGCTGATGATCTTGACCGGCTTGCCGAACTCCGTAACGATCGCCTGCTCGTTCACGTGCACGATGAACAGCGCGAAGTAGGCTGCGGCTGCAGTTGCGCCGATGGCCACCACAATGGCCGCGAAGAGGGCTTTGAGCATCAGTTCCCGTCCTTGCGACGCTGCAGCTGGTCGAGCGGCAGGTAGGGAACGACTCCCTGCCCCGCCTTGCTGTCGAGGATGATCTTGTCGGCGCCGCCCAGCACGCGCTCCATGGTCTCGAGCCACATGCGCCCGCGTGTAACCTCGGGCGCCTTCCTGTACTCGTCGTAAACCTTGAGAAAGCGTGCCGTCTGGCCGGTCGCCTCGGCGACTGTCTGCTCGCGGTAGCCGCGGGCACCCTGCAGGATGCGCTCCGCCTCGCCCCGCGCCTCGGGGACGACCCGGTTGGCATAGGCGAGGGCCTCGTTGCGCAGCCGCTCCTGGTCGGCGCGGGCGGCCTGCACGTCGCGGAAGGCGTCGATCACCTGCGTGGGCGGGTCGACCTTCTGCAGCTGCACCTGGTCGATGCGGATGCCGGCCCGATACATATCGAGGGTATCCTGCATCAGCTTTTGCACTCCCTGCTCGGTCCTCTGCCGGGCTTCGGTCAGGATCGGCTGGATGTCGGACTGGCCGACGATCTCGCGCATGGCGCTTTCCGCCACCTCCTTGACCGTGACTTCCGGGTTCTGGATGTTGAAGAGGTATGCCTGCGCGTCCTTGATGCGCCAGAAGACGACGAAATCGACGTCGACGATGTTCTCGTCGCCCGTCAGCATCAGGCTCTCCTCGGGCACGTCGCGCACCGCGCCGGCAAAGCCGCGCGAGCCGACGCCGGAGCGCATGCCGACCTCGATGATGTTCTGCCGCGTCACCTTGGGCAGGCGCACCTCCTCGATCGGATAGGGCAGGCGGAAGTGCAGCCCGGGCGGCTCCTGGCGCGTCGGCTTGCCGAAGCGCATGACGACGCCGAGCTCGTCGGGGTTGACGCGGAAGGTGAAGGCATAGAAGGCGACGATGGCCGCCATCACCACGGCCAGCAGGAAGACGAACGAGCCCGGCACGCCCGTGCCGCCCGGCATCACCTGCTTGAGCCTGTCCTGGCTGCGCTTGAGCAGCTCCTCGAGGTCGGGCTGGTTTTGCGGTCCACCCGTCGGCCCCTGGCCCCACGGGCCTCCGCCGCTGCCCCTGCGGCCGCCGCCACTTTGATTGCTCCAAGGCATTCGCTGGCCTTTCCGGTCTCGCGTCCCCGGGCTGCATCGCCGCCATTCGGCCCCGGCAATCCGGCCGGGGCCCGGGCGCTACAACCACATTCTGCAAGGAAATTCGCGTGCTTGTCTGCTTATAGGGCACCCTCCCGGTGCGCGCAAATCGACCTGCGCGCATGGTTATATGGGATGGGGACGGTCATTTCGCCATCCGTGGCGGGGTCAACCTCTGCGATCCAACACGATGAAATCGGCGGGAAATTGGTCGTTTGGGCCCTGCGGCATCGGCTCGCGCACAACTTCCACCCAGTGCCGGGCGTCGAGCGCGGGAAAGTGCACATCGCCGTCGGGCGCCCCATGTACGCGCGTCAGGAACACCCGGTCGGCCCGCGCCAGCACGGCCGCGAAGATGGCGGCCCCGCCGATCACCGCCACCTCGTCGGCGCCCCGCTCCGCCGCCAGGCGGTGGCCGAGAGCGATGGCGTCCTCGACACTGGCGACGACATGAACGCCGGCTGGCGCGTAGCCCGGCTGGCGCGTGACCACGATGGTGTGGCGCCCGTCGAGAGGCTTGCCGATCGACTCGTAGGTCTTGCGGCCCATGATGACCGGCTTGCCAAGCGTGAGCTTGCGGAAGCGCTTGAGGTCGGTCGGCAGCCGCCAGGGCAACTCGCCGTTGCGGCCGATGACGCCGTTCTCGGCGACCGCCACGACGAAGGTGATGCGGGCGCTGGTGGTCACACTGCCACCTCGGCCTTGATGTGCGGGTGCGGGTCGTAGCCGGACAGCGTGAAGTCCTCGTACTTGAAATCGAAGATCGAGCGCACCGCCGGGTTGATCGCCATCCGCGGCAGGGCGCGCGGGGAGCGCGCCAGCTGCAAATCGGCCTGCTCGAAATGATTGAGGTAGAGGTGGGCGTCGCCGAAGGTGTGCACGAACTCGCCGGGTGCAAAGCCCGTCACCTGCGCCAGCATCATGGTCAGCAGGGCGTAGCTGGCGATGTTGAAGGGCACGCCGAGGAAGACGTCGGCCGAGCGCTGATAGAGCTGGCAGGAGAGCCGGCCATCCGCCACGTAGAACTGGAACAGGCAATGGCAGGGCGCCAGCGCCATGTCGGGGATGTCGGCGGGGTTCCAGGCCGTGACGATGATGCGGCGGCTGTCTGGATTGGTCTTGAGGGATTCCACCACCTCGCGGATCTGGTCGATGCTGTGCCCGTGTCCGGTCGAAGACAGGTCTTCGCCCTTTGGCGTCGCCCACGAGCGCCACTGCTGGCCGTAGACCGGCCCGAGGTCGCCGTTCGCGTCGGCCCAGGCATCCCAGATCGAGACGCCGTTGGCGTTGAGATATTTGGTGTTGGTGTCGCCGGCCAGGAACCAGATCAGCTCGTGGATGATCGACTTGAGGTGCAGCTTCTTGGTCGTGACCAGCGGGAAGCCATCCGCCAGATCAAAGCGCATCTGATGCCCGAAGATGCTCAGCGTCCCGGTGCCGGTGCGGTCGGCCTTGCGCACGCCTTGCGTGCGCACCCGGCGCATGAGATCGAGGTATTGCTGCATGTCGCTAACGTAGTGCGATTCTGCGCGCTGCCAATCGCCTCAGATGGGCGCCTCATGTGGGCAGCGGCACATGCCGCAGTACCAGCACGATCAGCGAGTTGTAGAGCGCGTGGCACACCAGCGCCACGCGCAGGCTGCCCGTGCGCCAGAGCAGCCATGAGAACAGCAGGCCGATCAGGAACACCTCGACCATGCCGGCCGTCGAATAGCCGGCATGCATCGCTGTCCACAGGCCTGTGGTGATGACGGCAGCGCCGCCAAATCCGAGCCGCGAGGCCGCCAGTGCCGACTGTAGGAAGCCGCGGAACAGCAACTCCTCCGACAGCGGCGCGCCGATCCCCACCACCAGGAGCGTCAGCACCCACTCCTGGCCCGCGAGCAGACGGGCAAACGGGCGCAGGTCGCCCAGCATGTCGTCGGCGAGGAAGCCGTACTGAACGATGCTCACCCCGACTTGGAGCAGCAACATCAGCAGCAGGGCCTCGAGATAGACGGCGGAGCCGCCTGCCGGTGTCCGCAGCGCCAACACATCGCCCATCTTGCCGCCGAAAAGTGAGCTGGCCAGGATAGTTAGCAGCACCGTAGCGGTCTGCCAGACCCCCAGGGTGAGCAAGGCAGCGGCATCCTGGCTGGCGGGGCGCCAGCGGCCCGGGCGCGGCATGCCGGCGTCGAGATTGCCTACCAGCAGCGCCGCACACAGGATGCCGACGGCGACGATGGCAATGGCCGCCAGCAGCGCCCGGACGGGCAGCCAGGGGGTGTTGGCGGTATAGGCCGGGGGACCGCGGAACAGGCTATTTTCGGCGCTCATGGGCCAGTATCCGAACCCGAAGCTCGCACACACTTCGCGGCCATCGGGCTTGCGCACTTCGGGTCCAAAAGAGATACTAGATTCATAGAGTTGCTAGTGTGGCTTGGGTTCAGAAATTCGCTCCTGACTTGGCCGCAAGCGATGGGGAACGTCTGAACCGCCACGCTGGCCACCTTTGCCCCACCGCCGATCCGTTCACCCACCGACCGGGGGGCGCGGCGCGAGGTAGCTTTTATTTAACGCCGTTCGGCCCTATATTAAGGGTGCCGGATTCGTCCGGCTATGGCGATAAATGGACGTCGGAATAAGCCCATCGGACCCGGGGGCAGTACCCGGCGCCTCCACCCCAAGCGTCAGGCCCAAGCATCGGGCCCAAGCATCGGGCCCAAGGGGTATGACGCTTGCGGTGGGGGCGAACTAGGATCGACGAGGGTGTAAAGGGCGCGCTTTTGCTCGGCATGATACCGCCGTTATCGGGTCAATCAGAATAGTTGCCAACGACAACTATGCTGAGGCTGCTCTCGCTGCGTAACGCGGCGCGAAAAGCCTGAACTTGAAGCCCTGGCGTCTAGCAACGTCAGGCGCGGTTTCGGAGGGCACCGGGCAACAGAAGCCCTCCACTTCCTTGCGCCACGGCTGGCCCCGTGGTCACCTATTGTCCATGACGGCCGATCAGCAGCACCACATCGACTACGAGACCCTGGCCCAGGCCGCCATGCGCGGCATGGTGCGCACAGTTTTGATGCGCGTGGCCAAGTCCGGCCTGCCGGGTGAGCATCACTTCTACATCGCCTTCAAGACCGACGCGCCGGGCGTCATCCTGTCCAAGCGGCTCAAGGAAAAGTACCCAGAGGAGATGACGGTCGTCCTGCAGCATCGCTTCTGGGACCTGATCGTCAGCGACGAGCGCTTCGAGGTGAAGCTGACGTTCGACGGCATTCCCGAGCGCCTCGGCGTTCCCTTTGCCGCCATCAAGGTCTTCTTCGATCCGAGTGTGCCCTACGGCCTGCAGTTCGAAGACCTCGATGGCGCTCGCACCGAGGAGGCTGAGCTGCCCGCGACCAAGGGGCAGAGCAGCGCCGCGCGGGCGGTGGTGGCAGCCGAGCCCGACGGTGGCAGCCCGCGTGGCGCCTCGCAGGCGCGCGCCGACAAGAAGCCGCGTGCCAACCGCCGGCCGCAGCCCGAGAAAGTCGTCGAGCGGCCGGTCGAGGCAACCGACAAGGTGCCGGCCAAGCACCCGCCTGCCGACGCCGCCAAGCCGGCCGAGCCGAGCCCCGCTCCGGGTCCCAAGGTCGTCAGCATCGACGCCTTCCGCAAGAAGTGAGACGCTGAGCCCGGCCGCAGCCGAGCTGCAGCGGCGATTGCCTTGGTGCGAGAGGATGTGAGCGATGAGCGGGGGCGAGGTGGACACAATCGCTCGTCTGGCCAACGACAATGCCTGGCTGCTGCACCGCGGCCGCTTTCTCGACGTCACGTTTCTGCTCGGTGTCGGCGACGTCCCCTACCTGGTGCGCATCCATCGCGGGCGCATCGAAAGCCTGCAGCGCGGGCCGTTCGTGCAGCCGCGCTGGACCTTCGCGCTCAGGGCCTCGCGGGAGGCGTGGGCGACGTTCTGGCAGCCGGTTCCGCCCGCCGGCTTCCACGACCTCATTGCCATGATCAAGGTGCGGGCGCTGACGCTCGAGGGCGACCAGCACCCGTTCATGGCCAACCTGCGCTATTTCAAGGACCTGCTGGCGCTGCCACGCCCCGCGCGGGGAGCCACGCCATGAGCTCCGCCGGCAAGCCGCAGTTCGAGCCCGCGATCGGGCGCTACCTGCGCCTCGACATCGCCGGCCGGCCGCACCGCCTCTACGTCGAGGAGGCGGGCGCGGGCATACCGCTGCTGTGCCTGCACACGGCCGGCGCCGACAGCCGGCAGTATCGCGCGCTCTTCAACGACGCCGACATTCTCGCGCGCTTCCGCGTCATCGCCTTCGACCTGCCGTGGCACGGCAAGTCCTCGCCGCCGGCCGGCTGGCAGGGCGCCGAATACAAGCTCACCTCGCGCGCCTACGTCGACGCCATCATGGCCGTGGTCGACGCGCTCTCTCTCGACCGGCCGGCGGTGATCGGCTGCTCCATCGGCGGCCGCATCGTGCTGCACCTGGCGCTCGAGCACGCGGTGCGCTTCCGTGCCCTCATCGGCCTCGAATCAGGAGCCCACGCCGACCCCTACTACGACCTCGAGTGGCTGCATCGCCCGGACGTGCACGGCGGCGAGATGTGCGGCGCCATCGTCTCGGGCCTGATCGCGCCGACGGCGCCGGAGGCCGACCGCTGGGAGACGATTTGGCACTACATGCAGGGCGGTCCCGGCGTGTTCAAGGGCGACCTGTATTTCTACACGGCCGACGGGGACGTGCGCGGCCGTGTCGCCGAGATCGATACATCCGTGTGCCCCCTCTATCTCCTCACCGGCGAGTACGATTATTCCTGTACGCCCGAGGATACGCGCGAGCTGGCGCGGCGCATCAAGGGCGCGCAGGTCACCATCATGGAGGGGCTCGGCCACTTCCCGGTGAGCGAGGACCCGGCCAAGTTCCTCTCCTACCTGCGGCCGGTGCTGGCGGAGATCGCTGAGCGGGACGTCTAGCTCATCTCGCCGAAATAGGTCTCATGCTCGTCGAGATGGCAGAAGCCGACGCGCCATTCAACGGGCTCGCCGGTCATGGCCAGCACCACCCGGTCGAGCTGCAGAAGAGGGGTGAACGAGGCCACCTCCAGCAGCCGCGCGATCTCGGGCGTTGCCTGTGCCAGCATCACGCGCTCGAGGCCTTGGGCCAGGTGCACGCCGTGCCGCTGCGCCAGCGCCGTGATGCGATAGGTGCCAATCTCGGCGCCGCCGAGCCCCGGAAACCGGTCCGCGGCCAGAGCCGCCTCCTCGTACATGAACAGGCGGCCCTGGTGGCGGCGCAAACGGGTCAAGCGCAGGACCAAGGCTCCCGGTCCGAGTTGCAGCCGCTGCTGCTCGATGTCCGTGGCCGGGCTGTACCCCTGCGACAGCTGCTCCATATCGCCGACGATGCGCTGGCCTGTTCCATCCCTGATATTGCTGAAGCGTACCGCGACGTCGGCCGCGGCCTGATCGACCACGAAGGTGCCGCGTCCCCGGCGCCGCGTGATGAGCTTGTCGCTCTCCAAGCTGCCGAGGGCCTTGCGCACAGTGCCGGCGCTCACGCCGAGCTCGCGGGCGAGCTCCAGCTCGTTGGGAAGCATGGCGCCCGGCGCCCAAACGCTGCGCGCAATCTGCTCGGCCAGCAGTCTGCGGACCTGCAGGTAGAGGGGCTCGGTCGAGAAACTGTCGCGCGCGGGCATGCCAAGGGCTCTCGGGGGCTAGTGTCCCGATCGCGAAATTCGTCGCAGTGTGCGGCGAGCTCGGAACGAATTTCGCGATCTGAAGGACACTGGCAAGATCCAATGAATCTCAAGATCCAATGATTCTAGTGTGATTCAGATGAAGAAGTCCGCTCTCGAACCTAGCCCAGCGCGATGGTGCGGACTTCTCGATCTGAATCACACTAGCAATGTACGGCCGGGCGGCCGGTGCGATACAAAGGATGCGGTGTTTGCGATGGCCTTTGCACTAGGGAATTCCCTAGGCAGAGGCCGTGCGGGCCGATTGTCCATGAGCTCAGGAGGCCCGCGGCTTGGCGAAGATCAGCTTCTGATAGACGAGGCCGATGCCGATCAGGACCACGCCGAGGCAGATCACCGACAGCGCCCGCCACAGGCCGGTGATGCCCGTGAGGTCGTAGAGGAACACCTTGACCACCGACAGCACCACCAGCGCGGCCGAGGCGAGCCTCGCCTCGCGCGAGCCGCGCCAGATGCCGTAGGCCAGGAACGCGAGCCCCAGCGCCAGCCAGGCCACGGAGTAGGACCACACCTCAGCCGCGCTCGCCGGCTTCCAGATGGCGATCACCTCGCCCTGGAAGAGGTGCCGCACCGCCAGCGTGACGTAGCCAAACAGCAGCCCCATGGCGAGGACGGCAGCGGCCATCACGTACCAGCCGGGCCGCACGCCGCGCGATGCCCGCGCCAGCAGCACGGCCGCGAGGCCGGGCAGCAGATAGGCAAGCAGCAGCGAGTTGAAGACGGGGGGGCCGAGGATGCGATCGCTGTTGAGCAGCGGGTTCTCGACGATGCCGAGGCCGAACACGATGAAGATCACCGAGAGCACGCCAAAGGCCAGCGATGCGACGTGGAAGATGGGGTTGGCGCGGCCGAGATCGAGCCGCATGAGGGCATAAGCAAAGCCGAGGCTCATGAGCGCAAACAGCCCCTGCTCGACGTGACCCGACGTGTTGGCGAGCGGATCGCCGCCGTTGAGCGCGTGGCGGATCTGGAAGAACACCAGCAGCGCCGCAAACAGCACGCCGAGCGCGTCGCACAGGCGCACCGCCAGGTCTTCGCCGTCGCGCTTGAGGATATGGCCGGCGCCGAGGAACGCCAGGGCCGGCGCGCCATAGCCCAGCAGCAGCCAGTTGAAGATCGGCCAGGTGCCGACGTCCGCGCCCATGATGCGCGGGTCCCAGGCCAGCCGGCCGAGCACGATGAGGCCGATGGCGGCCACCACGTACCTGAGCAGGAAGATGCGGTCGACCATGGCAAAGATCGCCGTCGTCAGGGCCGTGACGGCGAATGCCACCGTCAGGTAGCCGCGCTCCAGCACCATCACGAACGCCAGCGTCATGGCGGCCGCCACGCCGGAGGCGAAGGCGCCGGTGGCCAGCCGCGTCGCCGGCGTCTTGGCGTCGTCGGCGACGTTGTCGAAGCGGTCGGCGGCCAGATAGAAGGCGGCCGCCAGCACCGCGGCGAACAGCGCAAACGAGATCGAGCGGTCGAACTGCGTCACGCGCAGATAGACCAGTACCAGCGCCAGCAGCGCCGGCACGATCGCCGCCAGCGCGTAGAGACCGGCGGTCCGCATCGGCAGCGCGCGGCCCCGCCACAGCCGCAATCCGGCGATGGCGCCGACGCCGAGCGCCGTGGCGGCGGCAAAGGCGATGAAGTTCGACACGTTCTCCGGCAGCCGCAGCAGGTCGGCCACGGCGGGCGCCAGCAGGCGCGGCTCGGGCGCCTCCTTGAGCCCGGGCCAGGTCGCGATCGCGCCGAGGGCGACGATGCCGGCGAAGGTCGCGGCCGCGGCGGCCGGCGCGCTGCGCCACCCGGTTGCCGCCAGGACCGCCATTGCGACCAGGGCAAACAGCGTCCATTGCGCATCGAAGCGCGCAGCGGCCAACGCCAGCACGGCAAGCCCGGTCAGCGCCGCCAGTGCCGCCGATGCGACCGGATCGACCGCGGCCTCCTCATCGCGCGTCGCCAGATGCGGCTCCACCGCGACGAACATGGCCGCCAATGCCAGCTGCAGGGCCACGTGCACGAACAGCGCCGACGACCAGACGCTCCCGACGTTGCCGGCCGGCCCCAGCATGGCCAAGCCCCACAGGACCGTGCCGGCCACCACGGCGGCCGCCAGCCACAGCCAGCGGCGCAGGCGCGCGAGCGCATAGGCGGCCGCGGCCACGACCGCGAGATAGACGACGAGCGGCCACGGGCTCGGCGCGTCCGACGACACGAGCAGCGGCACCACCAGGGAGCCGGCGAGCCCGAGGCCGGCCAGCGCCGGCCCGTGCAGGGCGGCGGCCAGCATGGTGGCGACACCGATGAGGCCGAGCAGCACGAAGGCGGCGGCCGGGCCGATGAAGCCGTAGAGCGCGTGCGCGGCATAGACCGTGCCGAAGGCGCTGGCCGTGCCGGCGGCCGTGAGGATGCTCGGCACGTGCGCCGTCGGGATGGCCTCGATCGGCAGTGCGCGCTCCGAGCGGCGGAACCATTCGCCAGCCGCGATCAGGGCGAGCGAGAACAGCGCGCCCAAGACCACGCGCACGCCTGGCCCAAACACGCCCTGCTCGATGGAGTAGCGCACCAGCAGCAGGCCGCCGAGCGCCAGCGCGAGGCCGCCAACCCACACCGCCCAGCGCGTGCCGAGCCGCTCCTCCAGGCTCGTTGCCGGCGCCGCAGGCACGGGCGCTGCCGGCGCTGCGGGCTGTTCGCCGGCAGGTTCGGGCTCGGCGGTCGCGGGCCGGGCGTCCGCGACCGCAGGCGCTGCCGGCTCGGCCGCCGCCGCGTCGGGCCGTGCCTGCGGCCGGCCTTCGCGCGCCAGCGCAGCGTCGGCCTGCGCCGCTCGCACGTCGGCCGCCAGGCCGTCGAACTGCGCCTCGAGGTTTCTCAGCGAGCGCCGCGCCCGCATCACAAAGGCCAGGGCGACGACGGCAACCACGAAAGCCAGAAAGTCCATCGCTTCGTCTCCGTCGGCGCAGCCACGAGTTGCAGCGGCGCCTCGCTATCTGCGGCGCCTCGCCTCGCATCATGCCAGAGGGGTCTGAGCCGAGCGTAAAGCAGGCAGCGTCCAAGATTGAGGGGAGGCGGCCGGGAAAGGCTCCTCAATTGCGCCCTTCAGTTAATTTCGACACGGATTTTCGCGCCCGCACACGAAGGCGCCACGGAAAATTGCGTTGTTGCCCCAACCCACGCAGGAACCGCTCAATCGTCGCCATGCCAGGATTCTGAGGCGCAAGATGCAAACAGCGATCGAACTTGCTAGTGTTCCCCGCCTGACAGATGATTCCCAGGTGGCCGCAAATCAGTCAGGGTGCGGCCATGAGGCGAGACGACATCTGCATCTACGTCGGGCCGGCGAACCGGGCCCGGCTTGAGGCGATCATC
>Ga0247727_10005297_pt1 | contig 26374 bp, 25 predicted proteins | sample WisWelCaveWW1625_FD_202498 | JGI IMG/M metagenome (GOLD analysis project Ga0247727, IMG submission 202498) | Biofilm microbial communities from Wishing Well Cave, Virginia, United States - WW16-25 | ecosystem: Environmental > Aquatic > Deep subsurface > Groundwater > Cave microbial mat | place...
AGGTGGCTGTCAGCGGCGGATTTTGCCCTGGGAAACGCGAAGCAGGTTGCAGTGGTGTATGAAGCGGATAAGGCAGGCAAAGCGGATGACTTTATCCGCCTCATCCGATCCGTATACAGACCGAACATGATCGTCGCCGCGTCATCCCATCCTCCTCCCAATGACGCGCCGCCGCTTTTGATGGATCGTCCCCTCAAGAATGGAAAAGCGACTGTTTACGTGTGCGAGGGATTTGTTTGCAAAAACCCAGTCACGTCAATTTCTGATCTGCAGGAATTGTTGCTATGATGACCCGCCATTTTCATGAACGCAAAAGGCTCTCGATGTGCGAGAGCCTTTTGCGTTATTTCGGTTCGATGTTTCCGTCCGCATCTGTTGATGCATCATTCTCCGGCTTATCCTTGCCCAAGCCATCGCGAAAGGCTTTGATACCCTTGCCGAGTTCCCCGGCAATCTTGCCGATGCGCCCCGGCCCAAAGAGAAGCAAGACAATCACCAGAATGATGATCAATTCTGCGCCGCGTGGTAGTCCAAACATAAGACACTCCTTTACTGAATTTCATTCTTATCCTACCACAAAAGTTACAACTCGCGGCGGTAAAGCAAACCCTCAATAAAACGGATTGCTCGGCGCACGTAGGAGCGCAAACGTCCAAAGGCGCGATATTGCTCAGGGTGGACATGTCCCTTGCTTGGTATCGGCCCAGTCCATTCCGCGGCGAGCGCGCCCCACGTCAGCCCCGCGCCAAAACCGACCATCACAAGTTTATCGCCAGGTTTGATCTGCCCTTTTTCCAATGATTCAACCATGGCAATCGGGATGGATGCGGTGGATGTGTTTCCATACCGTTCGAGGTTGACAACGAAGCGATCCATCGGTAGTTTGAGTCCGCGCGCCGCCGCCTCGATGATTCGGATGTTGGCTTGATGCGGGACGATCCATCGAATCTCATCCATGGTTAGTCCCGCCGCGTCGAGGGCTTCCATTGTTGCCGATGCCATCACGCGCGTGGCGAAGCGGAAGACTTCCTTGCCGTCCATTTGAATATAATGCCTCCCCTCATGGACTGTTGTCTCCGAGGCAGGGTAGCGGCTTCCCCCACCTTCCAGGGTGAGTAGATTGCCGCCCGAACCATCCGAGTGCATGACAGCCGAAAGGACTCCCCCAGGGCGCTCACTTGCCTGCAAAACAAAGGCGCCCGCGCCATCCCCGAAAAGAATACAGGTATTTCGATCCTTCCAATTCACAAAACGCGAAAGAGTTTCAGAGCCAATGACCAGTGCGCTCTTGATTGACCCGCTGCGGATCGCCTGCGCGCCCATGTTCAACGCATAAATGAATCCCGAACACGCCGCAAGCAGGTCGAACGCGCCCGCTTTCGAGGCCCCAAGTTGATCCTGTATGAGGCAGGCTGTGGCGGGAAACATGTATTCAGGCGTTGATGTAGCGCAAATGATTAAGTCTATGTCCGTCGGGCGGAGATTGGCAACTTTCAGCGCCTTGAGCGAGGCGGTCACTGCCAGCGTGGAAGTGAAATCACTCTCCCGCGCAATGCGTCGTTCGCGGATGCCAGTGCGTTCGCGGATCCAGGTATCGTTGGTATCCACCATTTTCGACAGGGCTTCATTTGTCAGGATTGGCTCAGGCGCCGCCATCCCCCAACCTGTGATATGTGCGTATGGCATAACTTGCTCCTAAATAACGAACATCGATTCGCAAAGATCAAACCAATGCGAATCGACAGATAATTATTTATCCCCCATTAAACCGGCTAAACACCAGCGTGGCGTTATGGCCGCCAAAGCCAAACGAGTTCGACATCACGTGCTTCGGGGAAATTTTGCGCGGCTGGTTCGGGACATAATCCAGGTCACACTGTGGGTCAGGCGTTTGGTAATTGATCGTTGGGGGCAAGATCCCTTCGCGTATCGCCATAATACTGAACACCGCCTCCACCGCGCCCGATGCGCCCAACAAATGCCCGGTCATGGATTTGGTGGATGAAACAGGAATTGCATATGCCTGTTCTCCAAACACGGTCTTGATCGCCGCAGTCTCACTTTTATCGTTCAACGGCGTGGATGTTCCGTGCGCGTTGATATACTCGATTTCGTTCCCATTCAGATTCGCGTTCTCCAAAGCCAGCTTCATGGACATCGCCGCGCCTGCGCCATTTTCCGCTGGGGCGGAAATGTGATGAGCGTCGTCTGTTGTCCCGTAACCATTAAGTTCGCACAGGATGTTTGCGCCGCGAGCCTGGGCATATTCAAGCGATTCCAAAATCAGGATGCCCGCGCCCTCCCCCATCAAAAAGCCATCGCGGTCCTTATCAAACGGACGCGATGCGGTCTGTGGGTCATCATTGCGAGTCGAAAGGGCGCCCATGACATTCATGCCCGCCATGGCAAGTGACACCAGCGAGGCTTCCGAACCGCCTGCGATCATTGCATCCGCTGACCCGCGCCGGATCGTTTCCACCGCGTCGCCAATGGCATTGTTCCCTGAGGCGCAGGCTGTCGCGATCGCCATGTTCGGACCGCGCGCGCCCACGCGAATAGCAAGCATGCCCGCCGCGCTATCCGATATCATCATGGGGATCAGGAACGGACTCACGCGGTCAGCGCCGCGTTCGCGCATCACATCTGCCTGCTCCAGCAATGTGCCAATCCCGCCTATCCCTGTGCCAATCAATATTCCTACGCGATCACGATTTGTCTCGTCTATTTTCAAGCCTGCATGATCGAGAGCCTCCAGCGTCGCGGCAATGGCGAACTGGGTGAAGCGATCCATTTTGCGCGCATCGCGCGGACCAAATAAAGCAACTGCATCAAAGCCCTTGACCTCTGCCGCAAATCGTGTCTTATGCCTGCTGGCATCAAAGAGCGTGATCATCCCGGCGCCTGATTTGCCAGCCAGTATGGAATCCCACGATTCTTTTACATTGTTCCCCACAGGGCTGATACATCCCATCCCTGTGACAACTACTCTTCTTCTCATAAACAAATCTCCTATTAATTCATTACACAGACCAATACGAGAGGGATATCATGCAGGGAAATCTCACCCTGCCCCGCAGGTTCTAGGCTGTTATAACACGCCCTGACCTAATTGGACGCGCCGGAATGGGCAATCTACAAGCGGGATATCCCTACCTGATTATCTTTTTTCACATCAACAGCCATTGGGGTCTTCAAGGTTTTCCAGGCTTGTTGAATGTGCATTCTGTCATGATCGGCAATGAAACTCGTCACTTCAAGAAAATTTGTCGGGCCGAAGATCGCGTGACGCGCTTTGCGAGACCAGCCTTCATCATTCAGATTCTTCAGTTTAGCAAGATTCGCAAGCCGCGCAGACGCAAATTCCGCCAGCGCCGACGCCCCATCAACATTCAAATATTCGCGTTCGCTTGCCCACACAGCCGTATCAGGGCGCGGGATGAAAGCATCCTCCCGTTCGAGCATCAGGTTCAATTGCTGTTGATGGATTTCAATTTCAGTATCACGCAGGTGGGAAACGATCTCGTTCATTGCCCAATCATCAGGCGCGGGCTCGTGCCGCCACTCTTCCTCCGTCAGTGACGAGGAGATGCTTCGCAACACAGCAGGCGTGGATCTCATGATTCCCAGAATCGCTTCGGGGGATTTGAACGATGGCTCGAGCGCGGATAAATTAACGGACTCAAGCCACGGACGCACTCCTGCCAGTTTGCCGCGCCCCGCTTCGAACCCGGGACTTGAGGCGGTTTCTCCATCTATAAAATATGTTTTCAGCCCAAGCCGATTCGCGGGAATCAGGTCACGGCGCACATCGTTCCCAACCATGAGCACAGGCCCATCGGGCCAGCCGAGCCGCCCAAGCACTTCGGCATAATAGGCGGGATGCGTCTTGCTGAAATGAAAATGCTCAGACGTGGATATCACCTCAAACTGCTCCGGGTCAAAGCCGGCCCAACGTAGACGATGATGTGTCGCCTTGCGCGGGAACAACGGATCCGTCGCAATCCCCACGCGAAAACCGCATTCCAGCGCCCACTTGATTAATGGCACAGCCTCTGGTTTTTGGCGCGTGCGCGACTCAAGTGTTGGAAAAACTTCATCATAGAATTTATCCAAATCGTCAATCAAATCATCCTTCGGGATTCCCAGGTTCGGATAAAAATCCGCATCAAAGACATCCTGCAAAGTGCGTGTGGGATCTTCACTTTCGTTCATCAGGCTCATGCCTCGGATCCATGAACGCAACAAAACAGTCGGCATTATGCGCGATTCAAAGTATTGCGTCAGCGCTTGAAAGTATGCGGGGACAAAAGATTCCAGGTTTGTGTCGAGCAGGGTGTCATCAAGATCAAATAACAAAGTTAGAGACATGATAGGGTCGGCTTTCCAAATATTGAATTTCCCCTTGTGCAAGTTCAGGATTTGATTTCAAATTTAAAAGGCAGGGCATGACATTCCCCGCAACCCACCTGTGGTTCGGAAACTTTCTTCTGTGACTTTTCGCAAAAAGCATTCACCTGCACCCGGCGCAGGAACGCGGCTGAAAACGGGCGACCAACCTTCGGGCGCAACTGCATGAACTGACATGCATTCGCTCTCGCGATCTCAGGCACGGGGCAGAATTTACACAGGTCACGCGACCATTCCTGCCCTGCGGCTTTGAGCAGGCGGCATTCTTCCAGATTGCGGCCTCGGAAGTAATCGCCATAGAAATGGGGGCATTCGGTGCCAGCGGGAGTCTTCATGCTCGAATTATAGGATAAAAATATAAATAAATGATGAGCGAGCAGACTGATTACCGCTTAGTTCATGCCGCTCGCTTCAACGTCATAAAGGTGACGGTCACTTTCGCGAAGCGAGTGACCGTCACCTGCAATAGGAGTTCTCACACGCGGGTAATGTATTCGCCCGTTTCTGTGTTGACGCGGATCGTATCGCCAACCTTCACAAACTGCGGACAATTTACTTCGAGGCCCGTTTCGGTCTTCACTTTCTTCGTCACGCCAGTGGCGGTATCACCGCGTATGGCAGTTTCCGCTTCCACGACTTTCAAATCCACTGAGGATGGAAATTCCACGTCGAGCGGAGCGCCGTTATAGAAAGTCAACTTTACTTCCATGCCTTCTTTGAGATATAAGGCGTCATCCCCGAGCATCTCGGCTTTAATGGCAGGCTGCTCAAAGGTTTCGTTATCCATGAAGTGATAAAAATCGCCGTCGCTATAAAGATAGGCGACATTGTGGAAATCAAGGCTAACATCCTGAACAGATAGACCAGAGTTGAATGTGCGTTCGATGTTTGCCCCGGTTTGAAGATTGCGGGCTCTCACGCGAATGTTTGCATTGCCGCGGCCTGTTTTGTTGTGGCTGTAATCCAGCACTTTGTAGAGACCGCCATCCAGTTCAAAAGTCACGCCTTTGCGAAGTTCATTTACGTCAATCATGCTTGCACTTTCCTTTTGTGAAATTTTGTTGAAGCGGCGGGATTATAGCCCATGCCCAAAGGCATGGCAAGGGAAGGATCGAACAAACAATCACATTGCTTTGTTATTTCACGTGGACAGCGATCAGTGTCACATCATCATCCTGCCTGGAGCCGTTTTGATAATTCATCAACGTTTCAAACAATTGATCACAACCTGATTGCGCAGATACGGTTTCCAGTATTGCCATTGTCTGCTTGATTCGTTCAAGCCCAAATGGCTCTCCTTTGGGGTTACGACAATCAGTCATTCCATCTGTGAACATGACAAGCAAAGAGCCTTTTGGGAGGAATAAAGTGTATTCATCAAGAATAATGTCTTGCACTAAACCAAGCGCCATTCCAGGCTTATGTTGCAAGCGTTGGACCTCACCATGCTGATATAGAAGAAGGGGCGGCTCGTTCCCTGCGCGTGCATATGAAAACGCACCGGTCTCGGTATCCAGAACCCCGTACAATACCGTAACAAATTGAGCAGATTTTTCGAGATGGGTTAGATGTCTGTTCACTTTGCGCAAAACTTCACCGGGTGGAACCATACTGTCCGCCTCGGCGATAATTAAGGCATGTGTGCGCGCCATAAAGATAGCGGATGGGATGCCTTTATCCGCTACATCGCCAATCAATATACCGAACTTATTGTTACCAAGATCAAACACATCGTAAAAATCCCCACCTACCTGGCGAGCCGGGAGAATCCGTCCGCCAAAATCGAAATGATCATGCGTAGGTAAGACGTCGGGCAGGATGGATATTTGAATCTCTGCGGCCACCTTGAGTTCCTGTTCGAGAAGTTCTCTTTCGATAAGGGCCTGTCGCAATTGACGGTTCTTTTCAGTGATGTCACGCTGAACGGCTATGCCTGATTCAACCAGCCAGCTACCAATGTCCTTGATTATGGCATATGCAAGCAAAGGATGACGTTGAACCAGTTCAATGAATTGTTTGCGGCTCAGACTTAACAGAACTGCATCGCCGCGTGCGCGGATGCTCGCGGTCCGCCGGCCCTCCGACACGATGAGACCCAACTCGCCAAAATACCCGCCTTCATCCACTACTCTGAGGATCAACTCGCCATCTGTATCAAGCCCGGTAAGAACTTCAAGGACGCCGCTGGACACAACAAAAAAATGTTCACTCACATCCCCCTCACGAAACAGTACGTCCCCTGATTTCAAATTGACTACATCTAATACCGACGCGATGAGATCAAGTTCCTCAGACTGAAGATTCGCGAAGAGGGGAATACGAGCAAGCAGGCTTACAGACATAGTGCTACGTTTGGTCCCTGTTGATTAATATGCAAACTTACACGAAGCGACCCACATCCTAAGCGCAAATAGCGCTGAAACCAATCGAACAAGATTACATCTGGTTGCGCGCCCGCCGCTTGAGTGATCGCGGCTTCACCTACTACTTCGATATCTGGCATTGAATTGAGCGGCCAATAAAGACGTGATGAGCCTCATAGTTGCCTCCATTGCGCTATTATACAAGTCTAGCACACCTTTGTCATGAGAGTTATTCATATTTTCTTATCTTATATTTCTTTTTCCAGCGCGTGGGAGAGTCTCCTATTCAGAGGAACTGGAATGAATGATTTCCAGTTCCTATTTCTGATCAGGCCAATACCTGGGCATAGCGGCAAGGGATTGGATTTTGCCATCTCGGATAAGGGCCTCCCAGCGTAAGATGTAATACCTGTTCTGTATTTCTGATCCGTTATGGGCTTTGTCGAGCCAGATGATATTTTCCTCATTTTGCTCGGAATGAAACAAGGTAAGACGAAGCCCAGTCATCCGCTGTGAATACAATATCCAACTTCGAATATCTTTCCTGCCCTCGATAACTAATCCGTTGTCAGTGACAGTGGCGTCATCTGCGAATAAAGCCAACATGGCATCTACATCGTCACTATTAATGGCATTATGGAAAGCATCCACTATTGACAATGGATCCATCGGTGGCGCGTCGCTGGGTATCAGCGTCAGGCTGATGCACGCCACAAGCATCATTGCTGTTACGATCACAATAGTAAACAACTGTAAACAGGAAACTTGCCTGGTATTCATCTTGATCCTTTCTCCTGAGTGTGCTTTCGCCACTTAGCCGAGAAACCACGTTAGAACGCTCAATACACTAGATTTGATTTAGCGGCTGATGTCGCGCAGACGTTGATCCACTTCGTATTCGCCAGTGACAAGGTAGCGTATGAATTCGATGACGAACCAAGTTGCCCAGCTCAGGAACAATGCAACGATTAGATTGGCAATGAGAGTAAGTGTTGACATGAATTATTCTCCTTCTCAAACCTTATTTTTCGTCTTCCGGGCACAGGAAAATTCCTAATGCTAGAGATGTTCGTGAGGATGAGAAATGGTATACTTCGTTTGACGCTCACACTATACAACTGATCAATCACGCGCAGGTGTCACTCAGCGGCACAAAAAGTGACACAGTTTTTGGAGAGATACGTTGGCTGAAGTATCTTTCGGAGAATGGCTTAAGCGCCGACGTAAAGCACAGGGTTTGACACAGGAAGAACTCGCTCTGCAAATCAGTTGCTCGGCGAGCGCGTTGCGCAAGATCGAAGCGGAGCAACGCCGTCCCTCAGAGCAAATTGTCAAACAACTGGCAGAAGTCTTTCACATCGCATCCAGTGAACGAGCGTCATTTCTGAAGTTTGCGCGCGGCAATTGGAATGCCGCACCAACAGGGGTGATTGAATCTGCTCCGTGGCTTGTCTCACCCTTATCTGAAGATGAACGTGAAGAACTATCGAGTCCCAAAATCCATCTTGCCACATTCCTGTTCACCGATATCGAAGGCAGTACAAAACTCTGGGAAAGTATTCCAGAGAAGATGAAGTCGGCTTTGCAGCGTCATCATGAAATCCTGCAAGAAGCGATTTCATCCAATGATGGCGCTGCCTTCCAAATCATCGGTGACGCTTTTTGCATCGCGTTCCCGACAGCCTCATCTGCCATCTCCGCCGCGCTGGCGGCGCAACAAAATCTACATCAAGAGCAATGGGACTTACCTTCCCCGATCCGCGTTCGTATGGGGATTCATACCGGAGCGGCTGAACGCACCTCAAACGACTCTCTCACTGGCGGCTATGCTTCCAACCATACCCTGAACCGTGTCGCGCGCATCCTCAGCGCGGGTCATGGAGGACAGATTCTTCTCTCTTTCGCAACAAAAGAACTGGTAAAAGATTCACTGCCTGCGAACACTGAAATGCGCGATATGGGCGAACATCATCTCAAGAACCTCAACCGCCCGGAGCATCTCTTTCAATTGATCATCGCCGACCTGCCATCGGATTTTCCACCGCTCAACACACTCGATTCATATCGTTATAACCTCCCTCTTCAACTGACCAGTTTTATCGGACGCAAGCGCGAGATAGCTGAAGTGAAATACCTGCTCTCAGCCACGCGCTTGCTGACTCTCATTGGTCCTGGCGGAACAGGTAAAACTCGGCTCTCCATTCAAGTAGCGAACGAGTTATTGGATCAATATCCCGATGGCGCGTGGTTCGTGGAACTCGCTCCCATTTCGGACCCACTGCTCCTCCCCCGCACAACCGCGATTGCAATTGGCTTGCGCGACGAACCCCAGCGCCCCGTCATTGACATGCTGTGCGATTATCTGCGCGGCAAACAACTTCTGCTGATCTTGGATAACTGCGAGCATCTGGTCGAAGCCTGCGCGCAATTGGCAGACACGCTTTTACATGCTTGCCCACAGATTCGCATTGTAGCCAGTAGTCGTGAGGCATTAGGCATCGCGGGCGAGACGTCTTATCTCGTGCCTTCCCTCGAACTCCCAGATATACAAAACCTGCCAACTGTTGAGGTCCTCAGCCAATGCGAAGCCATTCAATTATTCATCGAGCGCGCCTCAGCCTCAACGCAAAATTTCAAAGTGACGGACGAAAACGCCTCTTCCATCGCTCAAATTTGTCTCCGCTTGGACGGCATTCCTTTGGCGATTGAGTTAGCCGCCGCGAAAGTCCGCGCCCTGAGCGTAGACCAAATCAGCAAGCGCCTCGATGACCGCTTCCGATTGCTGACAGGCGGAAGCCGCACCGCGCTCGAACGTCATCAAACTTTGCGCGCTACATTGGATTGGAGCTACAACCTTTTATCCCCTGAGGAACAAATCTTGTTCAGAAGACTTTCCACCTTCGTTAACGGGTGGACGCTTGAAGCCGCCGAATCAGTTTGCTCAGATGAATCAGCTTCGGATGGGATTCGTAGCGAAGATGTTCAAAATCTGTTGGAGCATTTGGTTAACAAGTCGCTAGTCCTTGCGGAGGAATGGCAAAGCGAGACACGCTATCGTGTGCTGGAAACCATGCGCCAGTATGCGGACGAAAAATTGATCGAAGTGGGCGAAAGTGTAAGTCTGCGCGAGCGTCATTTGGTGTATTACCTGACTCTGGCTGAAACTGCCGCACCGCATTTGCTCAAACCTGAACAACTCGAATGGCTGGCGCGGCTGGAAGCGGAACACGAAAATATGCGCGCCGCGCTGGAATGGTCTTTGGGGAAGGAACGGCCTGAATACGCCTTGCATCTCGCCGCCGCACTGGGAACGTTCTGGGTCATGCACTGCTACTGGTTGGAAGGCGCAAAGTGGCTGGAGAGAGCGCTTGCCAAACCAGCGCAAGACCTGACATCCGCCGAAAAGACTGCCCGCGCCCGCGCTTTATATCATGATGCAGAAATTGCCAACGAAACTGATAATCTCGAACGAATGCAGACCTCAGCCGAAGCCAGCCTGGCTTTGTGTGAAGCAGGCACAGACCGCCGCGACCTTGCCATTGCTCGCTTATTTGTGGGACTCGCATTCATTCGCAAGGACTATGACGAAAAGGCGCGCCCGTTGTTGGAGCAAAGCCTGTCTGAATTTCGTGACCTCAGAGACCTGTACTGGGAGGCATACACCCATCGTTGGCTTTCCCGTGTGCTTGTGACAAAAGGGGTGACATCCCAGAATGAAAGTAACGCGCAAGTCCTGAAACTGGCTCGCAAAGCTGCAGAGCGCCTGCACCTTGCAGATGTTCTGGCTATGCAGGCACTTTGGGCACGGAGAAATCATCGAATGGATGAATCGGAGTCCTATATTAAAAGAATCCGCAAGACTCTATGACCAAGTTGGTAACCAGGCTCAAGGCGTCTTCATACAATTGGGAGAAATTGCGCACAGCCGCCAGGACTACCAGCAGGCAAGAATCATGTATGCCAAAGCCCTGGAGCAACTCGAACTGATCGGCGAGAAAAACACGAAATCAATGGCTCTCGCAGATCTTGGAATTCTGGCAAGGGACGAGGGCGACTTTAGGCAAGCGCAATCCTATCTTGAAGAAGCGCTCAAAATCGCAAAGGAAGTTGGGGGGTGGGGCACGGTTGGATTTCAGCTGGCGCTGTTAGGGCAGATTGAGTTTCTTCAAGGAAACCTTGAGGGCGCTAAACACGATTTTAAGGAAAGCTTGTCGATTGCAAAAGAGGGCCAGTGGCGTTACGCGAAAAGCGCACCCATGTTAATTTTTTCAAATTCCTATGTGAATTTACAGCCACGGCTTGTGGTGCGAGTATTGGGCGCGCTCAATGCTTATTGGAGGAGTAATTTAGGCGAACAAGCCGACCCCCTTATGAAAAGGGAATTTGACAGCGCCATCGCACAAGCCCACCAGCGCCTCGACGAATCCGCTTTCCACGCGGCTTGGGCTGAAGGTGAGAAGATGTCGCTTGATGAGGCATTGGATTTGGCGTTGAAGACGCTGGAGGAGATGTAATATGTCACCTCCACCGGCACAGTCACTTTCCTCTTCATGGACATTGAAGGCAATACACAACCTTGAAAAAACCTCTGAGCAAAATAACAAAGCGACACAAGTTTCGGAGGCATACGTTGGCTGAAGTATCTTTCGGAGAATGGCTTAAGCGCCGACGTAAAGCACAGGGTTTAACACAGGAAGAACTCGCTCTGCAAATCAGTTGCTCTGCGAGCGCCTTACGCAAGATCGAAGCGGAGCAGCGCCGCCCCTCGGCGCAGATCGTCGAGGGACTGGCGGAAGTGTTCAACATCGCGTCCAATGAACGAAAGTCATTTCTGAAATTTGCGCGCGGGGATTGGCAAGCCGCACCGACGGGGGTAATTGAATCTGCTCCGTGGCGTGTCTCGCCCCCATCTGAAGACGAACTTGAAGAACTCTCAAATCCCAAAATCCATCTTGCCACCTTCCTCTTTTCTGATATCGAAGGCAGTACCAAACTCTGGGAAAGCGCTCCAGAGAAGATGAAAGTTGCTTTGCACCGTCATCACGCGATCCTGGAAGAGGCGATTTCATCTAATGATGGCGCTGCCTTCCAAATCGTCGGCGATGCTTTTTGCGCCGCGTTCCCAACCGCCTCATCTGCCATCTCCGCCGCAATGACGGCGCAACGAAATCTACACCAGGAGAAATGGGATTTGCCCTTTCCAATCCGCGTTCGCATGGGGATTCATACGGGCACAGCCGAGCCAACCTCAGACGACCCTCCCACGGGCGGTTATGCCTCCAACCAGACCCTTAACCGCGTCGCGCGTATCCACAATGCGGGTCATGGAGGACAAGTTCTTCTCTCTCTTGTAACGAAAGAGTTGGTAAAAGATTCACTGCCTGCGGATACAGAACTGCGCGATATGGGCGAGCATCATTTCAAGTACCTCATCAGCCCGGAGCGTCTCTTTCAACTGAATGGCGCGGGTCTGCCATCTGATTTTCCACCGCTCAACACACTCGATCCAACTCGTCATAACCTGCCCCTTCAATTGACAAGTTTTATTGGTCGTGAAAAAGAAATCTCTGAAGTAATACACCTGCTTGAACACGCCCGTATGTTGACTCTCATAGGTCCCGGCGGCACAGGTAAGACGAGACTCTCTATTCAAGTCGCGAACAAGTTATTGGATCAATATCCCGACGGTGTATGGTTCGTGGAGTTCGCTCCCCTTTCAGACCCGCTACTTGTCCCCCGCACAACGGCGATTGCCATTGGTCTGCGCGACGAACCGCACCGCCCGGTCATTGACATGCTGTGCGATTATTTGCGCGGCAAACATCTTCTGTTGATCCTGGATAACTGCGAACATTTGGTCGAAGCCTGCGCGCAACTGGCAGACAGTCTCTTGCATGCCTGCCCGGAGATCCGCATTCTAGCCACCAGTCGCGAAGTATTGGGCATCGCAGGCGAGACGTCATATCTCGTGCCTTCGCTCGAATTGCCAGATATGGAAAATCTGGCAACCTCTGAATCGCTCAGTCAATACGAAGCCGTTCGGTTATTCATCGAGCGCGCCTCAGCCGCAACACAAAAATTCAGGGTAACAGATGAAAACGCCTCCTCCATCGCTCAAATCTGCCATCACCTCGACGGGATGCCGTTGGCGATTGAATTAGCCGCGGGGAAAATCCGCGCCTTGAGCGCTCAACAAATTGCCCAACGCCTCGATGACCGCTTTCATTTGCTGACAGGCGGAAGCCGCACTGCTTTGCCGCGCCATCAAACCCTGCAAGCCACAATCGAATGGAGTTATAACCTGCTCTCTGCAAGCGAACAAACTTTATTTCGCCGCCTGTCGGTTTTCGTCAACGGCTGGACTCTCGAAGCGGCTGAATCAGTTTGCTCGGATCAAGATACAACTGCCAAAGGCGCGCTGAAAGCAGAAGATGTTCTGGAATTGCTGACCCAACTCGTAAATAAATCTTTGGTTATAACTGAGGAACGAAACGGCGAAGCTCGGTATCACATGCTGGAAACCATTCGGGAATTCGCGAATGAGAAACTAGCAGAAGCGGATGAGAGCAATGCCCTGTGCGACCAGCATTTGGAATTCTTTATCCAGTTTGCGGAGACTGCCGATCCACTTTTACGGCGAGCAGAACAGATCGAGTGGTTGCAGCGATTGGATGCTGAACACGATAATTTGCGCTCTGCCTTGCAATGGGCATTGGGAATAAGTTCAGCAGAACCAGCACTGCGACTGGCTGGGTCGTTAGCGGTCTTTTGGACCATGAGATGTTTTTGGTTGGAAGGGGCAAGATGGCTGGAATTCGCTCTAAGAAAACCTTCTGTTGAATTAGACAAAGTGTCAAGGAGTGAAAAAGCCGCACGCGCTAGAGCGTTCTACGGAGATGCGATATTAATCCATAATCTTGATGACTTGGATCGCATGAGAAGCTCCGCGGAAACCAGCCTGAATTTATTCGAGGAACTTGGTGATCACTTGAGAGTTGCCTATGCCAGGACCTGGTTTGGATATTCTCTGGCACGCCGCGGCGACAATAGGGCTATCCCTCTTTTAAAGAAAAGTCTGGCAGAATTCCAAGAACTAAAAGACCCAGCAGGCCAGTATTTTGCTTTGTACATACAACTTGATCATTATCATCAAACAGAAGGAGCTAAGAAAGCGAAAGAAGTTGCACTGGAAGCATTAAAACTGGCTCGCATATCAGAAAATTGCTTTAATATCGCATACGCGTTGGGCGCGCTTGCACATTTTTATTTCCTTTGCGGTGAACTAGACCAAGCTATTAGAACCAAAAATGAAGCCAATGAGGTGTTTGAAAGTTTAGGATTCAGAGGCAATCTCATATTACTAGGCATCATTGCTTATCTTCGCCGCCGCTACCACCAAGCGAGAGAGTATCTCACAAGATCAGTAAATGAATTCGAGGCGCTCGGTGAAAAACTCTCGCTATCAAGTGCATTATTTTGGCTGGGTATGATCTATCTGGCCGAAGGCAATTTGGAACAATCCCGTGCATTTTTGGAAAAGGCTTTAGCGATTGAGGATGAAGTTGGACTAGGAGTCGATCCAGTTCCTCATACTTTGTGCATGCTGGGTAGTGTGTTCGGTCAGCAAGGCAATCTCGAAAATGCAATTCTGAGGACCAAAGAGAGCCTCTCCTTGGTAAAGGAATTCAGTTTTGAGATTCAAAAGGCGGAAATCTTAGTACTAACTTCATGGTTGTTTGTTGAGCACAACCCTCAAGTCGCAACGCATCTCCTTGCAACAGTCTATACTAAATACCGAATCATGGATTCGCCTATGCACCCTGTTGGAAAAATCTATTACGAACAATACCTTGCCAACACACATTCCCAACTCGACGAGCAAGCCTTCAACGCCGCCTGGGCTGAGGGTGAGAAAATGAGCATCAATCAGGCAATTGATTATGCGTTATCAGAGATTGGAGAAATCGAGAAGAGTATCCAAGCAAAATAAAAAGCAGGGCGTCAATGCCCTGCTTCGGCTTCGGGGGATTCCTGGAGCAATTTTATTGCGTGCTCCAGAACTGGCATAACAACCTGCAAATTCTCCACGGCGCCTTTGGGACTGCCGGGCAGATTGATGATCAAAGTCTTTTTGCGAATGCCGGTCACGATTCGCGACAACATGGCATGAAGCGTAACGTTAAGGCTGGCGGCGCGCATCGCTTCGGCGAGACCGGGCGCGTCGCGTTCGATGACCGCTCGCGTCGCTTCGGGTGTGACATCGCGCGGCGCAAAGCCTGTGCCGCCCGTTGTGAGGATCACATCCATTTCGCCGCCCTCCACCCACTCAATCAACGTGGCGCGGATGGCAGATTCATCGTCGGGGAGGATCGCTTGTTTGGTCACAGACCAACCTTCGCCCTGGATCAGAAGCGCAAGCGCGAGTCCGGATGTATCCGCGCGTTCGCCGCGCGCGGAGCGGTCAGAGAGAGTCAGAATCCCAAATCGGATCCGTTGCCCTGAGTTTATCGAAGGGGTCATTGCAATTCTTTTCCATACAGATGGATTTGGTCCATGTGTTGCCAGCCGCGCTGACGGTAGTAATCTTCAACTTCGGGATTATCAAGAGTCACAAGCAGATAACTTTTCAGGCAGCCTTTTGCGCGCAATCTTGATTCAACCTCATCCATCAAACGGGAACCAATCCCCTGCCCGCGAAAGGGTACGGCGACAGCAAGGTGATAAATGAGACCGCGGCGGCCGTCATAACCGCCCATCACAGAACCAATGATAACGTTATTCGATTCTGCAACAAGGAACAAATCAGGATCGCGGGCGATCTTCTTCCCAATCTCAGCCAGCGTATCCGAGCGTCCGACATGCACGCCTTTTTCAATGGTTCCCCAAAGTTTGTATACCTGTTCATAATCTACGGGGAAGTGAAATTCGCGAATTTGAATGGGCGGAGGAATCACGATGGTTCGATGGATTGTTTCAATACGCTGATCAGATCGTCGGGCATGAACGGCTTGAGCAGGAAGGCGCTTGCGCCGCGGCGGATACATTCATCCTTCACGTTCATGCCTGAGGTCATTACAATACGAACACTGGCAAGGTCGCTGTTCTGCCGAATCGATTCGAGAATTTGCATCCCACTTTGCCCGCCAAGATGAACATCCATCAGAAGAGCATCGGGCCTTTCCTGCTGAACTGCAGCAGGGACGTCGCTGTCAACATCCAGCGCCACAACTTCAAAGCCCTCCATTTTCAGGAGGGTCTTCAGAAGGGATATCATGGTTGCATCATCTTCAGCGAGAAGTATTTTTGCCATTTGCCTTTGTTTTCCTTGATACGGTTTTTTTCTTTTTCGCCGCTTTTGAGTTCGCCGGTATACGGTTCGCTTCAAGCGCCGAATCCAGTACGTCGTCCATGGTTTCCACGAAAACAAATTTCATCGAGTTCTTGATCTCGTCCGGGACATCCTCCACATCCTGAGCGTTGCGCTTCGGGAGGATAACTGTGCGCAAGCCATTGCGATGCGCCGCGAGCACTTTTTCCTTGACCCCGCCAATGGGAAGCACCTGCCCCCTCAATGTGATCTCACCCGTCATCCCAGTATTTGGCTTGACTTTGCGCCCCGACACAAGCGAGACAATCGCCGTTGCCATCGTCACACCTGCAGAGGGACCGTCCTTTGGCTGCGCGCCTGCCGGAATGTGTAAATGAAAATCGGACCGGTTGAAGAATTCGGCGTCGAGATTGAGTTGTTTCGTCCGCGAACGCACATAGGATAACGCGGCACGCGCAGATTCGTTCATTACATTCCCAACCGAGCCGGTAACCTGAAACCCCTTACTGCCTGGCATGCTGGTCGCTTCGACGAACAACACATCACCGCCATAGGGTGTCCATGCCAGGCCTGGAACAACGCCAGGAATGGACATGCGCTGGCTGAGTTCCTCCGTGCTTTGGAAGATGGGGTGATCGAGATATTCTTCAACCATGTCAGGAGTGATCTTTGCTTCGTTCAGTTTGCCTTCGGCGATCCGCGTGCCTAACTTTCGACAGATCGCGCCGATCTTGCGCTCCAAATTCCTGACGCCTGCCTCCCGCGTATATTCTCGGATGATCTTTTGCAAGGCATCATCAGCAAAAGTGATCTCGTCTTCGCGCAGGCTGTTTTCGCGGACCTGGCGCGGGATGAGATATCCCTTGGCGATTGCGATCTTTTCATTTTCAGTGTAGCCTGAAAGGTAGATGATCTCCATGCGGTCGCGCAAGGGCCCAGGGATTGTCTCCAGTGTATTTGCGGTTGTAATAAAGAAGACTTGCGAAAGATCGTAGGCGACTTCGAGATAGTTGTCGCGGAATTCGCTGTTCTGTTCAGGGTCGAGCACTTCGAGCAACGCGGAGGCGGGGTCGCCGTGAAAATCAAAAGTCAACTTGTCAATCTCATCAAGCATAAAAACGGGATTCTTTGACTCAGTCCGCCGTAATGCCTGCAAAATACGACCGGGCATCGAACCGATATACGTGCGGCGATGACCGCGGATCTCGGCTTCGTCACGCACGCCGCCCAAAGATGCGCGCACAAACTTGCGGCCCATGGCGCGCGCGATGGATTGCCCAAGAGATGTCTTGCCAACCCCTGGCGGACCGACAAAGCAAAGGATCACGCCTTCGCGTTCGCGGCGTATCTTATCTTCGGAGGGCAACTTGATTTCATCTTTTCGATCAAGGCGCAATTTACGGATTGCGAGAAATTCCAGAATGCGTTCCTTGACATCCTCCAGCCCATAATGGTCTTTGTCCAAAATTTCGCGGGCATGGCTGATCTCAAGAATATCAGCTGTTGATTTCGACCAGGGGACTGAAACAAGCCAATCAAGGTATGTGCGGATGACCCCATACTCTGCCGCGGCTGTCGGCAAACGTGACAGGCGTTCCAATTCCCGTTTTGCCTGCTTCTCCGCCTCCTCGGGCATTTTCGCTTCTTCGATCTTTTTGCGGAACTCTTCCGTTTCCGCGGCCTGCTCATCCTTTTCGCCCAATTCTTTTTGAATGGCTTTCATCTGCTCGCGAAGGAAATATTCACGTTGCACTTTTTCAATCTCGCCGCGCGCTTCGTTCTGGATCTTCTGTCCCAACTGCAAGACTTCTGCTTCGCGCACGAGCAGACCGATCAACTTCTTGAGTTTTTCAGAGACTGAATCAAGTTCAAGAATTTCCTGTGAATCCTTAATATCCATGCGTTGGAAATTCGCAATTGTGTATGCCGTTTGCAGGGGATCTTCCACCGAGGTGATCGAGCCAGCCAGTTCCTCAGGAAAGGACGGGATCATCTGGGTGATCTGCTGGAATTGATCGCGTGCGTTGCGGCCCAGCGCATCAATCTCAAGTCCCTCTTCCACCATTTCAGGCGCAAGTTCGATCCGCGCTGTGAGATATGGCTCCTCTGAAATAAACTCGCCCAGCCGAAAGCGATCCATGCCTTGCACAAGCAGACGGATCGTACCGTCAGGGGCGCGCAATAAACGATGAACGGTGGCAATTGTCCCCACTCGATAAAGATCCGCTGGACCCGGCGCTTCGAGTTCCGGATTTACAGCCGCCACCAGTCCAACGAGTTTATCGCCGCCGACAACTTCATCCACCAGCCTGATCGAGCGCGGCTGACCGACCGTTAGCGGAACAGCCGTCTGGGGATAAACTACAACACCGCGAAGCGGAAGGATCGGGAGAACATCGGGATATTTTGTTGAATTCGACACTTGGGGGGAATTGGACCCGGACGCATCCGAATCGTGTTTCTGGAATCGCGAAAACATGGACGGCATCATCATGGAGAACAGATCGTTCTCGTCGTCGCCCATCCATTGGAAAAGCTCATTATAGCTGGAGTGCCATCGCGAAGCAGGCATAACTCTTACTCAACCTCGATTTGTTTTGGGTTTGCCTTTGGAAGATTAATCATTAAGAACCCGTCTTTGTACTCGGCTATGGCCATTTCCACCTCGATGGGTGTGGGCAACTCAAGAGAAATTTCGAATCTCCCCGACCTGATTTCCATTTGATAATAGGCGCGTCGTTCATTGGTGTCCAAGCGGTTGCCGCTGATCATCAAAACATTATTCTCGATTGCCACTTCGAAATCCTCTTCGCGCATACCAGCAACCTCCACTTTTATAACAAACCCCTCTTCGGTTTCGTAAACATCCGTTGGCGGGCTCCAAACACCCGAACGCACCTGCCAGCTTACAGTGTGGAAAATCTCTCGACGCGTTTCCACAATCGCGGGGAATGACTTGCGGACGATGGTTGGCATGGGATTTTCTCCTCTTACTCTTCTTCCTTTATTCAAAGTTTGAATTCAGACTTCTGGGCGCTCTCTAGCCCATTACGCTAAAATTTGTGCCCCTACCAGGAATCGAACCTGGATCAACGGTTTAGAAGACCGCTACTTTGTCCGTTAAGCTATAGGGGCATATTCATTCAGCTACTATATGGTCTTATTCCTTTGTATACGCGCGGTCCCGCCAGTGTACGCAAAATGGTCCCAGGCGGACGATTGAGTTTCGCGCCAAGTTCACCCGATGACATGGGAGTATTGCCGTTTGTGAGAAAAAGGCGAAAGACCGCCTCCACCAAGGCAGTTTGGCTCGTTAGAAAATCAGGCTGCTTTACGCAATGCGTCATCAGCGCATTTTGAACACCCTCAACTGGTTTAACCTCGGCAGTGGCTGGGTCAACCCAATCAATCGTTTCTCCTTCTTCCACATTTGCGAAGGCTTCCTGGTGATCGGCACATAACAGCGTGCGGAGATACACGTGCCAATCGCGTTCGTTTTTCTTCCACCAGGCAAAGTCGATATGAAAAGGCGTATCAACTGACGGCTTGACGAGGCTGAACCGTTTGACTTCTGTCATCTATTTCTCCGACACACTCAAACGAAAATGCAAATCACCAACGTGAGAAAACTCCGGCCTGTTTGACAATAGTGCGAACAACGGCGCAGGCGGAACGCGTCTCACGATATTCACGGCGGAATACAGCTCCTGCGCGTGAACATGTTGCTGCGGGGTCAATTTGGACATTTCATGAATCATATCTGCCACCAGTTTTTCAAACGGGCGTTTCTTATCCTGGAGCCAAAGTTGATCCACCGCTTCGTAAGACGGGATCGCGAATGCCATTCGATCATTGAACTCTGCCGAAATGGACTGTTTCAACATCGCAAAAACTACGCCTCCGTCCGCGCCGACGATGACTGTGCGAACCCAATCTTTCGTCGCGCGGTAGGTCCTTGCTTCAATAATAACTTCGCCAGGGCGCTCGCCTCGGCGAATACGCACCAAACTACCGGGCATTAATTCATTCGCCTTGTACCAATCCCTTAAACCGTATACATATCCGTGTTCGCGTACAACCCATCCGGGCATCTTTTGCTTCGTTTTACCATCCACAAGTGTAAAACGCACCCGAGGCGATTCGTAGGCTGTGGGAAACAAAGGGCGAATACGCGCCGATATCGGCAAAGTCCCCGCGCGCAGGTGCGGGTAAATAAGCGAAAGAGTAACCTCTTTGATGCCCGCATCCTGTTCTGCTGTAATCTCACTTAACTCATCGTCCAATTGGACCTCGAGAGCAAGCATTTGTGAATCAAGCAAAGCGCGATCATGCTCAATACGAGAGTAGTTCAGAAAAAGCGGAGCTTGACGGACTTCTTCGGGTTCGAGTCGATGCAAACACCACAACACTTCACCCGCGGGGCCCACCTCATCAAATCGCTTATCTTCCTGTAATGCAAGGTTGAGCGAAAACTCTGCCAGTTTGGGGTTTACACCCTCAGGCAGGGCGACATCTTTCAGGAGAGCCGACGTGGGAAGCGGTTCGCCCGCGGACATGTCCAAAACTGCTTCCGCTAAATTAAGATGCCCTACATTGACATCGACAAGCAACGCGCGCGGAAACCAGCGACCGGCAATACGAACCAGTTGACCGTCATCATTGAATGCCGATTCAATCTTCTTTTCGAGTGCATATCCCTGCTCGCGCAAAATAGCATCAGGTTCGAATCCATCGTCTTCAACGGTAACAGGTTGATCGTTCAGCGCATGATGCGGCAGATTGGATGCAAAGAGTCGCTCGGAACCGCCATCCATTTCAACAGTTAGCACATCAAACGATCCGAGTTCAGGATTTATGCCTGAGCGTATGGCCGTCACTTTACCGTGACGCCAATCCAACGAAGGAAAAATAAGTTCGTCGCCCATCTGATAGGATTCTTTTGGAAGATATGTCCTGCCGCCCGCCTCGCGCCGGTTTTGCAATGCAAGGCGCTCCAAACGAATGCGTTCATTGACGAACACTGCAACAAGCTCACGCGCTGTCAAAGGGGTTTCAAGATCAAATAAATAGTTGTGGAGATATTCGACGTCTTGATGTGTGATCTGGAGGTCTGTCCAGTAGTCTGTGGAAATAAGAGGGTCGCTTACCATTACCATACCTTGGTTGTAGTGTGGCGCGCGTTTTATGCGCGGCGAAACCATTATACCTTACCTTGTGACGGCTTGAAACTTGAAAGATGTATAATCGGCATGATGAGTCTTAAACTTGTTCGGGCATTACGCGTGAATTCTTCTCCAGTGATTGCGTTCGCCGGTGCAGGAGGAAAGACCACCGCGATGTTCCAAGCTGCAAGACAGTCGAAGCCGCCTGTGATCGTAACCGCGACGACACATCTCGGCACATGGCAAATTCCATTTGCTGATAAACACATCACTGCCGAATCGCCCGCGTCATTGAAGAGACTGGAACTGGAATCAGACGGAGTGATTCTGGTTACGGGAGGTTTTGACGGGGATAGAACCAAACCAATTGACGGTCAAACATTGAATTGGCTTCAGCAATTTTGCGGTGATCACTCCATCCCGTTGCTCATCGAGGCGGATGGAGCGCGGCAAAAACCTTTGAAGGCATGGGCAGAGCATGAACCTCCCATCCCACCTTTTGCAGACTTGGTCGTGCAGGTAGTGGGCCTCGCAGGTTTGGGAAAGTCATTGAATGATGAATATGTACACAGGCATGAAATCTTCTCAAGATTAAGCGGGTTGAATATTGGCGAGTCCATTACGCCTGACGCGTTGACGCGCGTGTTGACACATGCGCAGGGCGGACTAAAAAACATCCCGGCGCAGGCGCGGAGAGTCATGGTGTTAAATCAGGCAGATACATCTGAGTTACAGGCTACCGCGCATGGATTGATTCCTTCATTACTTTCCAATTTTCATTCGGTCATCGTCTCGAGTTTGAAGCGGGAAAAAATCTGGGCAGTGCATGAACCCGTTGCAGGAGTTATCCTCGCGGCAGGAGAGTCGGCGCGGTATGGTCAGCCCAAGCAGTTGCTGGATTGGAAAGGCAAGCCATTTGTTCGAGCGGTTGCCATAACCGCATTGAAAGCCGGGCTTTCACCTGTCATTGTTGTGACTGGCGCAAATGCTGAACAGGTTGAGTTGGCATTGAAGGATTTGAATGTGATCATCGTCAGAAATGACGATTGGAAGAGTGGGCAGGCAGGTTCGATCAAGGCGGCAATTCTGTCCATCACCTCACCCCCCGCTTCGACTTCGGTCGCTACGCTCCCTCCGCTCAGCGCGATGCAGAAAAAGAGGATGAATGCTGGAGGTGCGATCTTCCTTCTCGTTGACCAGCCGCAGGTAACGACATCCATCCTCCGCGCGCTGGTCGAGAAACACGCGGAGGGCTTGTATCCGGTCGTCGCGCCGATGGTAATGGATCGTCGCGCGAATCCAGTTTTGTTTGATCGCGACACATTTAATGACTTGCTTACTCTTGAAGGAGATGTTGGTGGCCGGGCGATCTTCCATAAGCACCGCGTAGAGTACCTGCCCTGGCATGATGATCGTCTGCTATTGGATGTTGATACGCCGGAAATCTACCGGCGATTGATCTCGGATGATTCGTTGTGATCGCAGCGATCATCCTCGCCGCAGGCGAATCGAAGCGGATGGGACAGCCAAAAATGCTGTTGCCATGGGGAGATGCAACAGTATTGGGACAGGTCATTTCCGTTTTTGAAAAGTCTGGGGTCGAGGATATCTTTGTGGTGGTTGGCGCAGCTCGGGAACAAGTGGAACCGATGATTGACCAATATAATGCTGTGATCGTTCACAATGAAGCATATCCAAATGGTGAAATGCTCTCGTCGCTCCAGTGCGGGCTTCATGCGATGCCAAGTCAAGCGCAGGCAACTTTGATTTGCCTCGGCGACCAGCCTCAAGTCCAGGAGGAAAGTGTGCGATCAATCTGCGAGGCGTATCAAGAGAGAAAGTCGAACCTTATTGTGCCTAGTTTTCAATTAAGGCGCGGTCATCCATGGCTTGTGGCGCGCCCGCTATGGAATGAATTGTTCGAAATGAACGCGCCCGCGTCGCCTCGTGACTTCCTGAATAAACATGCCGGTGAAATCCAATATGTGGAGGTAAACACTCCCACGATCCTCGCGGACCTGGATACGCCTGAAGATTATTGGGCGGCCCGTCCATAAAAATACGCGCTTTGCTCTTGCAGCATCCATCCTGCCTGGGTTCACATGGAGTAAGAAAAGGTTACAAAAGATATAAAATTTTTGGGAGGGAGTGTACAATTATCCCAGTAGACCTTGCGGAATTGATATGTCAAGATGGCGAAAAAATTTGGAGCCACCCTTTGAAATCAGTAAAATGAGGTTGTAAATATGCAGGAATACAAAATATGAAGAAAGCGAAATTTCTCGTCAGCCTCACTCTCGCCGTAACAGTTCTCGTTGCGCAAGCCAGCGCTGTTTTTGCGGCTCCCACCTCAATTACAGGCACAGTGCAGAGTATTACACTTGAAACAGACACGAATACTGCTGTAACAACCGTGCTCGTTACCCTGTTGGAAAACGGAGCAACACAAATCGTCCGAATTGGGATCGAATCTGCAACTGCTCTCGGTCTTGTAACACTTGGCGGGGACGGGAATCCCATCATCAACGATTTGGCTCTTGGTCAGCCGATAGAAATTGACCCGGCAACTGTTATCTCTGCCCAACAGGATAATCAGCACCCTGTCGGCAGCGCCCTGGCTACGTTCTTCTCAGATATTCTGAACCTGGATTATGAAACCATCATGACTGCGCATGATGAGGGCACTGGCTTTGGCGTGATTGCGCAGGCGTTGTGGTTGACGAAAAAGCTTGATGGAGATGTCGACCTCTTTATATTAATCCTTGAAGCCAAGAAGAACAAAGACTATAGTGCATTCCTTCTTGAAGACGGCACAATTCCCCAGAACTGGGGACAATTCAAGAAAGCCGTTATGGATGGCAAAAAGGGCAAGCCGGGTATTGTCATGCGGGAAAAGGACAACAATGGGAATGACAATAATGGAAACGGAAACGGCAAGGATAAAGATAAGGACAAGAATAAAGATAAGGATAAAGACAATAACGGCAATGGAAACGGCAACAAATAAAACCCATCTCGTTTAAGGAATAGACAAGGCAGGCCTCGAAAACCTGCCTTGTCTATTTAAGCTGGTAATAATATGCGTTCGTCTGGCGTCGCTTAAACCCGATTGACTGATAAAGGAAATTCGCGGCCTCACGCTGCGGGTTCGACGTAAGCGACACCCCGCTCGCCCCTGCCTCTCGCGCAAGTTCGAGGGCATAACGTAATAGTGCGTTGGCGATTCCGCGCCTTCGCATTTTCTCATCAACAACCAAATCCTCCACAATGGAATGTAATCCTGTTGGGACGCGATAAACGGTCAAACACAAGAGTCCCGCGATCTCACTATTTTTATCAGGGTAGCGGGCGATCAAAAGTGTGGATGATTCTGAATTGACAAGAGCAGTTAGCTCATCACGCGTAGGAGGCGCTTTGTGAATCCCCAATTGCGGAATCAATTGCTGTATTGCTTCATAAAGCTCTTCCGTCACATCTGAAGCTTTTCCAATATACATCGAAACTCACGCGGATTTGACTGCACCGATTTTTGGGAATAAACTCAACAGCGCGTAATATGCCACATATGCAAACGAGGCAGATACCACCCACTCCGGCACATCGGGGTATTGCAGAAGTCCCCAAACGGCGACCGCGCCATAAAGATAAGTAAAACCCAATGTGAGTCGGCGTAAGCGTGTATTGCGAGTGGGATAAAGATATCTAATCGGAACAAAGACGAGAATATTGCATATCACCAGTGCTGCCAGGTTGATCCATGGGTTCAAGCCCAGCAGCATCATGTAGACCACAAGGAAATTCCAAAGGGATGGGAACCCCTTGAAGAAAAAGGATTGGTCGTCTGTTTTCGCGTCGGTTTGTGTAAATTGATATCCTGATGTGAGCAGGATGGAGATCGCGCCCGCCATTTCAAAGCCCTGTGGCAACAAGTCAGGTACTTTGATCAACAAGAGCGCGGCAACCACGACATAGTTCAGATAATCAATGATGTTATCGAGCAAACCGCCATCAATCGCTTTGGCATACTCCTTGACGTGGAACCAGCGTGCCAGCATCCCATCAAATCCGTCCACGAACATGGCAACGATCATCCAAACAATTGCCATGCGCCAACTCTCTTCGAATATGGCAAGAAGGGTTAAAAATCCCCATACTGCTCCAGTTCCTGTAAAGAGATGCACGCTCCATGCAAGTGTCTTGCGAAACCACAGAGGAAGTTTTTCAAACAAGGTTCACCTCAGAGAATGGAATGGCGCAATTATAACGCGGCAAACGAAAGGCGCACCTTGCGATGCGCCTTTCAAATTTATTTTTTCACCAAACCTGCTTTGACCGTTTCGCCGTCAAAAGAGTCTTCGACAACAGATGCATCCTTAGGCGGACTCGCAAACAATAGATTGGACGTGAGTGTTTCAACTGTGATGTAATCCTTATACGCCTCAATCGCGGACCTCAAGCCTGCTGAAGCTTCGACAAACAGTTCTATCCTGTCAGCCACATCCAAATCCGCGCTCTTACGGAGGTCTTGCACGCGGCGGACAAATTCACGCGCCAAACCTTCCTGTACAAGTTTAGGTGTCAAGTCGGTGACGAGCGCCGCGACATACGGACCCTCCTCTGCAATGGCAAAGCCTTCTTTCGCCTGTGCCTTCACTTCGACTTCCTCAGACAAGATGCCGTATTCCGTTCCATCCACATTGACTTTCAAGGCTTCACCTGACATCAGAGTCTTCGCGACATCTTCCGCATTCAACGCCAATATCGCTTTTTGCAGAGACGGGAACTTGTTTCCATACTTCTGTCCCAATTGCTTCGGCAACGGCTTGACCGTATGCGACACTGCCTCCGTCGCCGTATCCAGCAGGCGCACGTGCTTGACGTTCAATTCATCCGTGAACAAATCGGCATACGTCTCTACCGCTTTTCGTTCGGTAACATTTCCCAACGAGAATGCCACTTCCGCCAACGGCTGGCGGACTTTGCGATTCGCCTTTTGCCGCGCGGAATGTCCGAGCGAGACAAGTTTCATCACCAGCGCCATATCATGGTTGAGCGATTCGTCTATCATCTCGGGCAAGGCTTGGGGCCACTCGGCAAGATGCACCGACTCAGGC
>Ga0247727_10005298_pt1 | contig 26370 bp, 14 predicted proteins | sample WisWelCaveWW1625_FD_202498 | JGI IMG/M metagenome (GOLD analysis project Ga0247727, IMG submission 202498) | Biofilm microbial communities from Wishing Well Cave, Virginia, United States - WW16-25 | ecosystem: Environmental > Aquatic > Deep subsurface > Groundwater > Cave microbial mat | place...
TCAGCTTAACGGTGCTTTAGTTCTCCTGCACTAAAACTAACTTCACACTCCCGCTGTTGCCCTAGCTGTGTTACAATGGAATGTTACAATGGAATGTTACAATGGAATGTTACAATGGAATGTTACATACTAAAACCCTTTTCCTTTCACCCTAACGAAGGCAATATAACAAAAAAAAGTTTTTTAGTCAAGGAAATTTTTCAACTGTTGCAAAATTTTAACATTTATCGCTCTCGATAACTTCGATTGCTGAGTTGGAGGGCTTCCCCAAAAAGCAAAACCCCGTCTTCTGCATTTTTTTTGAAGTCCGGGGTTGTCGTTCGCGCATTTTTTTAATTTAAAAGATCATCAATGCTCATCGCCCCAAAGCTCTTGTAGCCGCCGATCCCGCCCGCACCCCGCGCGATAAGTTTTATAATGAAACGAGTTCTTTTTGTAAAAATCTTGATGGTACTCTTCGGCCGGATAAAACTTGGCGGCCGCCACGATCTCCGTCACGATCGGCCGGTCGAACTTTCGCGTTTGCTCTAATTTCCGCTTCGATTCTTCAGCCAGACGTTTTTGCTTTTCGTGGTTATAAAAAATCGCCGAGCGATATTGCGAGCCGCTGTCGCAAAACTGCCGGTTCGCCGCCAGCGGATCGATGTTGCGCCAAAACACATGCAAAAGCTGCGCGTAGGTTATCTTGGTCGAATCGTAGACCACTTGCACCGCCTCCGCGTGGCCTGTTCCGCCCGCGGAGACTTCTTCGTAAGCGGGATCGAGCTTATGACCGCCGGTATAGCCTGAGATTGTTGAAAGCACACCAGTGAGTTTATCGAACGGCGGCTCCATGCACCAAAAGCAGCCGCCGGCAAAAGTCGCGGCCGCCAGATTTTTGGTTTCAACCGGATTAGCTTGAGCAGACGCGGCGTTTTGATTGTTTTGCTCGGACGTTTGACAGGCGGACAGCAGCAAGGCCGCAACAATGACAAGCGTAGCCATCAGATTATTCCTTATAAGAAATTTAATGCTCAATTAAAAATTTTCAATTTCTTAAATGTGGCAGCGGCTCGCCCTCGGGGATAAATTTAAGCGCGACGCCGTTATTGCACCACCGCTGGCCGGTCGGCTCCGGGCCGTCGTCAAACACGTGGCCTTGATGCCCGCCGCAGCGGATGCAATGATATTCTGTGCGCGGCAACATCAGTTTGTAGTCGGTTTTGGTGCCGACATGTCCCGTGAGCGGCTGAAAAAAGCTCGGCCAGCCCGTGCCGCTCTCAAACTTCGCGCTCGAAGAAAACAGCGGCAGATAACACGCCGCACAAATAAACGTGCCCTCCCGTTTCTCGCGATTCAGCGGACTCGAGTGGGGATACTCGGTGTCTTCTTCGAACAGCACGCGGTATTGCTCCGGCGTCAGCAATTGGCGCCACGCCGCGCGCGGCTTTTCGAGGCGTTCGATTTTGGGATTGATATCGCCGGCCACAGTATCTTTTTTAACCATTGCAGGCTCCTCGTGAGTGCGCGTGCATGCTGAGATCATCAGTAAAATCAGGGGCAGAACGAATAACCGTTTTGACAAAGTTTCTTTGTTCATTTTGATGCTTGATTTTGATATTTCAAACTGCTCTATTTTCCAAAACACTTTTTAAGAGTTATAAACCTCGAGGTGAAACCATGACAGAGTTGGTCATCAAAGCCGAACCGCAGATTTTGGACCGGTTCAAAACACTATCGCAAGAACTTTATCATGGCGATGAGGCCAAGACCTTCAATGAAGCCGTGCTTGCTTTGATCTCCTGGCAGCAAAAACGCGATCCGAGCCGTCTCGAAGCTCTTGTGGATAAAATTCGTTCCGACATAGAATCACGCGGCGGCCTCGCGGCTTCACAAATTGATAAATTAGTCCGTGAATCAAGAGAACGCCGGAAATCTTCTCAACAATCAAAGCTGTGATACCAACAACACCCCATCAATCCACCGATCCATCTCTCCAAAACTCCAGCACTCCAATAAATCCACCGATCCATTAATCCAACGATCCATCACTCCATCCATCCAATTTCACTTCTCCGCCGCGCGCGGCTGCAACAACTTCGCCACCAATCCCGTCCAGCCGGTTTGATGCGAGGCGCCGACGCCGCGGCCGTTGTCGCCGTGAAAATATTCATGAAATAAAACATAGTCGCGGAAGTGCGGATCGTTTTGCATCTTCTCGCTGTAGCCGAGCACCGGGCGTTTGCCGCGCTCGTCTTTTAAGAAAATGCGCGTCAAACGCCGCGACAGCTCATTGGCCACTTCGTTAATCGTCATAAATTTTCCGGAGCCGGTAGGGCACTCGATTTTGAAATCATCGCCGTAATAGTGATGAAATTTTTGCAGCGACTCGATGATGAGATAATTCACCGGCATCCAGATCGGGCCGCGCCAGTTTGAGTTGCCGCCGAACAAGCCGGAGTCCGATTCCGCCGGCTGATATTTCACGGTAAAAGCCGAGCCATTCACATGGAAAACGTATGGATGATCGTCATGATAACGCGATAATGCGCGCACGCCGTAATCCGAGAGAAACTCGGTTTCATCCAACATGCGCTTCAGCAGGCGCTTCATGCGATGGCCGCGCAGCAATGAAAGCAGGCTCCGCTCGCCCTTTCCATGCTCCTGCCAGCGTGACACCAAACTCGCGAGATCGGGACGATAGTTGAGAAACCATTCCAAGCGTTGTTTGAATTCCGGCACTTTTTCGAGCAATTCCGGCTCCAGCGTTTCCACCGCAAAGAGCGGGATCAAACCGACCATTGAGCGCACTTTCAACGGAATCTTCGCATCGTTCGGCAGGTGCAGCACGTCATAAAAAAATTCATCTTGCTGATCCCACAAATTGATGCCCTCGCCGCCGATGTTCGCCGTCGCGCCGGCAATATAGAGAAAGTGTTCGAAGAATTTCGTCGCCATATCCTGATAAACCGTCGGATTGTGCAGCGCCAATTCCAACGAGATGCGCATCATGTTGAGCGAATACATCGCCATCCAGCTCGTGCCGTCGGCTTGCGCGATGTGTCCGCCGGTCGGCAATTTCGCGCTGCGATCGAACACGCCGATATTATCGAGGCCGAGAAAACCGCCCTGAAAAATATTCATGCCGTGCGCGTCCTTGCGATTCACCCACCACGTGAAGTTCAACAACAATTTTTGAAAAACGCGCTCGAGAAAAACGATGTCGCCCTTGCCGTCGTTGAGCTTGCGGTCGATTTGAAAGACGCGCCACGTCGCCCACGCATGCACCGGCGGATTGACGTCGCCGAACGCCCATTCATAGGCCGGCAATTGGCCGTTGGGATGCATGTACCACTCGCGCGTGAGCAACAACAATTGCTCTTTGGCAAAATCCGCATCGACGCGCGCCAGCGGAATGCAGTGAAACGCCAGATCCCATGCCGCATACCACGGATATTCCCACTTATCCGGCATCGAAATAATCTCGGCGTTGTTCAGATGCACCCAGTCGCTGTTGCGGCCGCGCTTGCGATTTTGCGGCGGCGCCGGCTGGCCGGGATCGCCATTCAACCACTGTGGAACATCGTAATAGAAAAACTGCTTCGACCACAACATGCCGGCAAAAGCCTGGCGTTGAACGTTTTTGGCGTCTTCATCTTTCATCTGCCATTGGATGTCGGCATAAAACTCATCCGCTTCTTTTTTCCGCAGCGCGAAGACGCTGTCGAAATCCGCAAATGCTTTTGTTGCATTCGAATCCGTAGTGGTCAACCGCAAACGAATTGTGGCCGATTTTTCCGCTGGAATATCAAGCTGATAATGCGCTGCGGCCTTGGTGCCCGTTTGTGAAGGATTCACCGCCGACACATCGCCGTGCACGACATACTCGTTGACGCCGTCTTTGAAATAGCCGCGCGCCTCAACATTGTACAAACGTTTGACATTCGTTTCATTTTCACAAAACAAAACTTTCGGATCGCCCTCGCACAGCAGCCAGGATTTGCCGAGGTCAGCTTGATTGATCTCAACGCCGCCGCGCGCGGTAATCATCATGGTCGGCTGGTGGCCGTTGTAGCCCCATGCCCATGTATTGCGAAACCAAATCGTCGGCAGCAAATGCAGTTTCGCCGCTCCCGGCCCGCGATTGTGCGCCGTGATCCGCATCAAAATATCATCCGGACTCGCTTTCGCATATTCGACGAACACATCGAAATAACGATCGTCGTTAAAGACGCCGGTATCAATCAGCTCGAACTCCGGCGCGCTTTTGCCGCGACGACGATTCTCTTCGACCAGTGTTGCGTACGGAAATTCCGCTTGCGGATATTTATACAGCATCTTCATGTACGAATGCGCCGGCGTGCTGTCGAGATAATAATAATACTCTTTGGCGTCCTCGCCGTGATTGCCCTCGTTGCCGGTGAGGCCGAACACGCGCTCTTTTAAAATCGGATCGCGACCATTCCACAGCGCCAACGCCAAACATAACAACTGCCGGTCGTCAGAAATTCCAGCGAGGCCTTCTTCGCCCCAGCGAAACGCCTTGCTGCGCGCCGCATCGTGCGAGACGTATTCCCAGGCATTGCCATACGGGCTGTAATCTTCCCGCACCGTGCCCCACTGCCGCTCGGTGACATACGGCCCCCATTTTTTCCAAGCGGCTTTTTGCAAACGGGCTTCTTCGAGACGTTTTCTTTCGGCGATCATAAATGCTCCGGATAGAGGTTGCCAAGTTTTATTCTCAAGATTGAGAGCACAAATAAAATTCAACATCAAAACTATCGAATAGATTCCAACGCTCACGATAAAACGGAATTGATTGAAGGTGTTAATCCACGTAAATTTGTCGGGCAAAGAAAGGAATCCTTACATTAAGCTCGTGTTCGTGTAAGTTTCAAATTGGCACGGGTAATGGAGATACGTGTGAAAGTTTGTGACAGATTCTCAGGAGGAATAATTTATGAGAAGGAATTTTTAAAAATCTCAGAGCATGTCATCAAACGACCAATGATTTTGCCAGCGCCGGTCAATCTCGTCGCGCCGGCGTTGATAGCGAATATCGGTGGAAAGCCGCATGTGGCCGTTCGGGTCATGGTTAATCGTTGCGGCGTGGATTGTGTAGGCGCTGTGGATCATCATGTCGCCGGCTTCATAATCGGCGATGAGCCAACGCGCGTTGAAACGTTCCGCGAGTTGCGGCAAGTTTTTTGTGAGCCAGCCGACTGCACCCATATTTTTGTTGAACGCGTTGAGGCGTTCTTCGGGTGAAAGATCGGCATTTTTGCTGGAAAACTCTGCTTCGAATTTGCGACCCATCGCGTCCGAGCCTTCGAGATAAACCAGACCGCCCATCTCGACCGGAATATCGCCGAGCGGAATCCAGCTCGTGCAAAACCGATCCGTTCCGGCGCGGAGATAAACCAAATCATAATGCGCGCCGGTACAGTTGGGATCATGGGGAATCGTGTGGCGAATGAGCTTGCGTTTGTGCAGAAAAACCGGCCCTTCCAAAAATTCTTCGTAAAACTGCCAAAGGCGCGGCGAAAAACAAAACGATTCATACGCGGCATTGCGCACGAACTCCGCCATCAGCTTGCGCGATAATCCGGTTTGATCCGGCTTGCCGGAGTAAATTCCTTCAACCGGATCGGCGCCTTCTGCCACCAACCCGCAGTCGCGCATAAACTCAAAATAGCGGCGACGAAGCGCCAACACTTCCCGACGTTCCAACAAGCCTCGCAGCCACAAATAACCTTGCGCCCGAAACTGTTCCCACAACTCGCGGCGCGAGCGTGATGCATCGCTCGGCGCAAGCCGTCCGAGGCGGTTGGGTGCGTTGGATAACGTATAACCGTTGCTCTCCAGTGAGTGCACATAAGCCGTTGGAAGGGGGGTGCGCATATCAGACCTGCAAAATTTTTTGTTCAATAAAACAACCGCTGAGTTTATGGCTTTGAACTTCGGACAATCAAACTTCAGACATCTTCGTCAAGGTTTTTTGCCCTCAACCCACGTCGGGGTGAAGCTTGAATTAGCCAGCCGCCGGATCGGCTCGATCATGGCGTTGATCGCGCGCGTCATGTGGGCAAAATCAATGTGCGCCAAATCATCATTGGGCTGATGATACTCTTCATGCAATCCATAGCTCGAAACCGTATGCGCAATAACACCGCATTGGGCGAGCCTGTAATTGTCCGAACGCTCAAAAAAATTTTCTTGAGGATGCGGATCGGCGACGAGCCTCGCGCCATGTTTGGCCAGTTCCGGCCCCAAATTCGATCGCTCAAAACCGGTGAGCCACAACGTGTTGGCCGCAACTTTGGAATCGGGACGCCCAATCATTTCAAACTGTAAATTCGCAATGAGGTGGCTTAATGGCACGGGCGAATTTTTAATAAAATGTTGCGAACCCCAGCCGCCGCGCTCTTCGCTGCCAAACGAAGCAAAATAAATCGTGCGCTTCGGTTGCGGCCCGGCGCCAAAAATTCGCGCCAATTCCAACACTGCGACTACACCGGAAGCGTCATCATCCGCGCCATTAAAAATGCTGTCGACCGAAGTTGTGCGCATAACGCCGAGATGATCGATATGCGCTGAAAGCAAGATTGCCTCTTCGGCCAGTTTCGGATCGCGGCCCTCCAAGACACCCACGACATTCCAAGTATAATTGAGTTCCGCCGCGCCAGCTTTTTCCTGGCGTTGAGTAAGCGTGTCATCTGCGGCTTGTTGCAAATCTTTATCATGTCTCCGGATGGTTTGCAAAAAAGTCCGCTGCATGTTGGCGTCGAGGTCACCGGCCGGCGCGATGCCGAATTGCCGCAATTGTGACGCGAGATATTGCGCGGCGATCAGCTCGTATTGCGTGCCACTGCCACGCCCTTGCAACGCATCACCGGCGAGAAACTCCAGGTGGGCGCGAACATTTTTCTCCTGGACGACTTGAGCGGCGCTAGCGCCCGTTTCACCGCGAACATAAGCCAGCGACGCCAAAGCGATAAAAGCGGCGAAAATTGTAAATGTTTTTTTCACGATTTGAGCAAAGGCAAATATTTTGTCTGCAAAACGTTGAGATGGTGCCGTTCGTGGCCGGCAATGATGTAAGCCAGCGCGCGTGTGGTGACCGAGAGGTCGTTGGCTGTGCCGCGCCGGCCAATCGCATTTTCATCGAAGCTGCGAAAGAGCGCGACAGTGGCGTTACGCACGATTTGAAAATCGCTCGCGATATCAGCGAAGGGCCGCGCATCAAAATTCGCGGCGCGAACGTAATCATCCTGTTCGAAACCCGCAATGGGCGTCGTGTCGGCCCGCCCAATTCGCAACGCGCGATAACACATGATGCGCTCGGTGTCGGTGAGGTGGCCGATCACTTCTTTGATACTCCATTTATTGGGCTCGTAACGCGTGAGTGATTGCGCCTCAGAGACGCCGCGCAATGTCGCCAGCGTGTTATTTAACTGTTCGCTCAATAGTTTGAAGAAATCGCCGTCCGGGACGAGAGCGATGTAGCGGCCGAAATAAGGCGCGTATTCGGCGGCGTCGGGACGGAATGAGATTGAATTTGGCATGATAATTTTCTCCTTTTATTTTGTTGGCGCCAACAACATTGTTCCGAAAACAATGACGATGAATCCAATCACATCCAGCAAGATTCCATATTTCATCATACGCAGCAAAGGAATCAAACCGGAGCTATAAACAATCGCATTGGTCGGCGTTGAAATCGGCAAAATAAATCCTAAAGTCGCCGCCATACTCGCCGCCAACGCAGGCTGCAGGCCGTTTTGCCCGGCCATCGCAATCACCAGCGGCGTGATCATATTCACCGAAGCGACGTTCGAGGTCAATTCCGAAGTGAGTGTGGCAATCACCGCCGCAATTGCGATCATGCCGGAACTCGTTGCGGGAATCCAATCGGCCACACTTTTCCCAAACGCCTCGGCGAGCTTGGTTTCGAATACCATTTGCCCGAGCGCGATGCCGCCGCCATAGAGCGCCAGCACCGCCCAATCAATTTCCAGCGCGGCTTTGAGCGAAATGGTGAATTGGCGCCGCTTTAAATTGATTGGCAGCAGAAAGAGCAGAAAAGTTCCGATAAGCGCCGCAACACTTTCGGGCACATACCTGGAGAAGTTCTTCGCGCCGGGATCATTCTCGCCGCAAATTACCGCCAAAATTCCCGGCATCATCCACAAAGCCACCGTGAGGCTCCAAGCCATCAAAGTGTTTCGCTCGCCGTTGGAGAGTTTGCCGATTTTTTCCCTCTCGCCAACAAGAGCCTCGCGCACGCCGGATAATTTTTTAACCCCGGCCGGACATAAAAAATTGAGATATGAAAATAAAATCAGATAAAGCAAAATAACGATTGGAACGCCAAAACGCATCCACTCAAAAAAATGGATTTGGCGGCCCAGTTGTTTTTCAATGAAACCGAGTCCGATGAGATTCGTCGGCGTTCCAACCGGCGTGGCGAGGCCGCCGACGGAGCCGGCGAAGGCGCAAATCAGCATCATGGCGCTGGCGTATTTGCTGCTCACAACTTCGGGATTGAGCCGCTGCATCGTGTTGACAATCGCCAAGCCGATGGGAAACATCATCGCCACGGTGGCCGTATTGGAAATCCACATCGAGATGAGGCAGGTCACTGCGCCGTACGCAAAGAGAATGCGGCTCGGACTTTCACCGACCCAGCGATGAGAAAGAACGAAATAAGCAAAACGCCGATCCAATCCGTGCAGATTGATGGCGCGCGCCAGCACGAATGCGCCGACGAACAAGAACATGATCGGATCGGCAAACGGCGCAAAGGCTTTTGCGGCCGGCGCGATGCCGAGCAGAATGACCAGCGTCGGCCCGAGCAGCCCGGTGACGGCCAGCGGAATCGCTTCGGTGATCCACAAACACATGACCAATCCCATCACTGCGGCGAGCTTGTGCGCCGCGGGGCTGAGATTGGCCATCGGCCAGAAAAACAAAGTCGCGAAAATAATCGGCGCCAGAAAAAAACCGGCGCGTTGGCGCCGAGCTTCAAAACGGGCTTCGGCGGCGCTGATTTCAAATGCCATGCGTTTTTTTGATTCTTCGGATTTGGTTCAGATGCAGAATGTCGTGCGCCGCGAGCATTTGCAAAATCTTCCGGATGCTCTCCGGCCCGCGCTCGCTGTGAAGGCCGTAGCGCCCGAGTTGCGCTTCGTTTAAACCGCGCAGCATTTTCAAATTCGCCGTCCGCAGCACACGAATAATCTCCAACGCTTCGCTCAAATCCATTTCGTTATAATTGAGATTGGCGGCCCACAGATCTTGATCATAACCTTGAATCTCCGGTCTGGGTTGAGCTAAAATCTTCCGCAGCCGATAGCGATAAACCACTTCGCTGTCGGCGAGATGTTGCACGACTTGCATGATCGACCACTTTCCCGGTTTTTCAGGACGGCGCAACCTCGCGTCGTCGATTCCGGCGATCTCGGCTTGCAGCATTGCGAACTGTTGGGATTGCACCTCAAACGGATCACGGTCTCCCAACAAATCCATGAGCGAATTGACATACGTCGCGGCGTTTTCTTTGGCTTGGCTGGCGGGGTTGGAAAATGACATGGCAAATTTCCTTTTAAAGTTTATTGGTTTTTTGACGCAAACAAATTATATTCGCGCGCCCAAGGAGAGATACCAACGCCGATCTTGCAAGAAAAATCCGCTCAATTCCGAACGGCCGCTATTGCGCAGATTGCGCAGGCCGAGATTGAGAAATCCACTGACGCCTTTGCGCATCAGCGTCTTTTGCAGCGACAGGTCGACATCCCATCTTTCCGGCAGCGTGCTCACCACCGTGGGCTGGCCGGCGGCCAGAATCAGCGCCGTTTGTTTGCCCTCGTAGAAGGCGTGGCTGTTGAAGCTGAAGCCGCGCCAATTGAGCCATAAAGCGGTCGTGAATTTTTTTTCGGGCTTGAAACGAAAGACGCGCGGGTCCGAGATTTTTAAGAGGAGAAAAGCCCCTTTCCAATTGATCGCGCCTTGTAACAGCTTGGCGGACAGACTTGATTCGAAGCCGCGTATCCAAACCAGTTGTGTATTGAAGGGTTGTGGCAGTGAGGCGCGATTGGCGATTTCGGCAATTTTATAGGCGTAGCTGTTTCGAAAGATCGCAAAATTTATTTCCACCTTTTGAATGCGCAGAGGCATATGCGCCAACTCTTTATCCAAACGGAACCCCGCCTCGGTGCCGATATTTTCCTCGACGTAAAGCGGCTTGGGGGGTTGAAGCGCTTCCTGCGCGTGAACGTCGAAGTGGAAAAGCTGCTGCAGCGTGGGAAATTTCACGTTGTCGCCGTTGGTGATATAAGCATTATATCGCCACTGGCGAATCTCGCCGATGCCGTTGAAGGCAAATTTGTAGGTCAAATATGACTTTCGCCCCGACTCGATTTGACGCGGGTTGAGCGCCGCGAGGCTCGCAATATTTCTTTGCGTCTCGGGCCAATCAATGCGCCAACTGAAATCCCAATCGAGATAGCGAAACGCTTTGCGCTCCACGTCGAGGCGATTTTTGAGAATGCCGAAGAAACTGTTTTGCTTCCGCCGCAAAGCCGTTTGGTTGATGACAAGCTCGCCAAGTATGTCCGAGAAGCGGTGCAGCGTCGCCTCAAAGTGGTTGCGGCTGTGCTCGTAGGTCAGCGTTAAATTAACGCCGCGCCAGCGGTTGATCTTTTCCGCGCGCAAAACCGTGGCGCGATCATCGGCAGTTTCGGATTCGGTTTTTTGCCCGGCCTCGTTGAATCGCGCAACGTTCTCGTCCAATCCTTTGCGATAGGCGGCCAGCTTGACATTTTTCAAATACCACAGCGAGCCTTCATAAATCAGCGAGGCGATATTGTTGCGGGCCGCCGTATTAGAAAAAAAGAGCGGGTCGTTGAAAGCGGAATTATAGTGCAAGTAGCGCGCTTCCAATTTATTTTCTCCCCAAGCCCGGCTTCCCCAAAGCGTATGAAAGTTGCTCTGGTTGGCAAGCGGCGCCGGCGTGTTGCCAAACCGCCGTTCCGTATCATGATGCGAAAACGTATAAGCGCCGGCCAGCTTGCCGGCTTGTTTGTGGAGATTGAGCGCCAATTCTTTGGCCGCATACGTTCCCACGCGCGGCGCAACGCTCACGTGATAATCGGCGAGCTTTCTCGGCATGATATTCAACACGCCGCCGAAAGCGCCTTCGCCGAACAGAATGGTATTGCTGCCTTTGATGATCTCGACCTTTTCGAGATTGGTGATATCGATCTGCGCCAGATCAAAAGTGTTGGTGTTGGCGGAATTCAAACGGATGCCGTCGTAAACGACCAAAACCTCGTCGGCATTGCTGCCGCGAATGGAAACAAATTTCTGGCCGGCGCTCGTCTCGTCAATCTTCACGCTCGCGTCCCGCTGAATATAATCGCCCAAATCCGTCGCGGCTTGCGCCGCCACCGGCTCGATAAGAACCGCCGAGATCGCGGCCGGAATTTCTTTTGCCATCGGCGAATCGTGGCTGGCTTCGATGGCGACTTTTTCCAACGCCACCGGTTCCGGTTCCAACTTTACCGTGGTTCGCCGGCGCAACATTGTGACGGGCAGCTTGCGGGGTTGATAGCCGATGTGTGAAAAAAGCAAAGTGTCTTGTGGCCCCAGCGCCCAAGCGATCACAAATTCCCCCTGCGCGTTCGAGGTCGTTCCCCAAGATGTTCCTAAAACCACGACATTCACATTCGCCAGCCCAGCGCCCGAATTGGCGTCTTGCACTTTGCCGGCGAGACGCGGGTTTTGCGCGAAGCCAATCTTCCACATCGAGTTCGATATAATAACAATGAAACAAAACAGCAGCGGCGTTTTTTTCTCAAATTTTCGCACCATGAGATTCTTTACGTGAGGGTTTCGTTCAAGTAAAATAAGTAACCGCGCTGCCGTTTTCGGAGCGAGCTATCGCAAGAGTATCATTTTGCGCGTGGCGGTAAAATTTTCCGCGGTGAGCTTGTAAAAATAAACGCCGGCGCTGAGCAGCCGGCCTTCGTTGTCGGCGGCGTCCCAGATCACCGTATGCGAACCGGCGTCGCGGGTTTGATTCAAAATTTCGCCGACCTGCCGGCCATTTATATCATAAATAAAAATTCGAACGTTTGATTTTTTCGGCAAACTGAATCGAATCGCCGTGCCCGGATTTCCCGCGAAGCGCGCTGTCGCTGCGCTCCAAAATGGATTGGGAAAATTTTGCCCGAGCGCAAAATTTTCTGGAGCCGTTTGCGTCTGTTCAGCAACACGGGTGGTCATCGTGTATTTATAAACTTGCTGTCCGGAAGCATAACCGAGCTTGTCATTCAAAAAACGGAAACGATTCAGTCGCGAGCCGAAGCCGGCCGGTTGCCAGCTTTTGCCGCCATCCTTCGTTTGATATCCCGATGCAGATGCACTAGTGCCGCCGATCCAGCCGGTCGTATCGTTGATGAATCCGATGCCTTGAATAAAATACTGGTTGATCGGAAACGGTTTCTCCTGCCAGGTTTTGCCGCCATCAATAGTTTTTAAAAAATGATTGGAGGTTTGGCTGTTGCGTTGGATCGCAGCATAGCCAACTTTTTTTGTTGGAAAAGAAACCTTCCAACACCATTCACCGAGGCGGGTCGTGGTGAAACGTTTCTGCCAATTTTGGCCGCCGTCAACGGTAAACAACACGACACCGCTCGAGTTGTTGTGATCGACGTTCGTCAAGCCGACGGCGAAACCGGTGTCGGGATGAAAAAAGTAAACGTCGATCAAACCGGCGGCATATTGGCTCATATCTTTCGACGTCCAGGTTTTGCCGCGATCCGTAGTGCGCGCAAAAAATGCCGGGCCGCGCACGCGGCCGACGGCGCAAATCACCGAATCGTTGAGGACGTGCATGCCGCACAAACCGCCCGGTTTCGGCCCGATAAAATTTTTTATCGGCGTCCAGATTTTGCCGCCGTCGCTGGTTTGATAAATGATGCTCGTATCCGTCGCGCCAAATTCGCCGGGGCCGACATTGCCGGCCCAACCGTTCAACGAATCCACGAATCCAATCGAGCGAAAATGTACCGTATTTTTTTCAAATTGCTTTTGCCACGAAACGCCGCCGTCGAGGGTGCGATAAATTTGCCCGGAGCCGTTGGCAATCCAGCCGCGCGCCGGCGTCACAAAATAAACGTCGTTATAACGAGTGACAATGGGAACGCTGTTCAACGTTTGCCACGAAGAAGTTTGGCCAAAAAGAGTTGCGGAACAAACCAATACAGCTATCAAAATTGTGCGGAACATGTCTTCTCCTTGGATGAATTTGCGAAAATAAGAATTTCAAGTATAAACAAACGTTGAAACTGCGACACAAAATACGCCGCGCCGGCCAGAAAGTCAAGCAAGTTTTCGCTTCTTTCGCGGATGAAATAAAAAGCCCGCCTCGACATAATCGAAACGGGCTTTTCATAAACTAACTGATGACGCATGAATCTTTGCATTAGTCGCGGCGCTTCAATTTTCCCGCCGCCGCTGTCACTGCCACTGCTTCTGTCACTGCACCGGATTGCCTTCGGTGTCGATCAAACGAATGTCGCCATAGCCCAATTCGCGCACGCCGGCTTCGATTTTGGCGCGGTCGCCGACAACCACCCACACCACATTGTCGGGGTGAATGATTTTTTTGGCCGCCGCCGCCGTGTCGCCGAGCTTGACGTTTCGCACTTTGTCGGAGTAGGTTTGATAATAATCATCCGGCAAACCGAAACGGACAATGTTGCCGATCGAGCTGCCCACCGCGGCAAGGGTTTCCCACGAACCCGGCAAACGCAGCGTGCGGTTGTTCTGCACTTTGTCCAATTCTTCGGTGGTCGGCGGACGCGAGGTTAAAATCTCGCGCAGCTCTTTGTTGATCTCGACCATCGACTCTTTGGTTTTGTCGGTTTGCACCGGCGCGTAAACCAAAAACGGGCGTTGGCCGCGCGCATCGAAGATGATGCTGCGCGAGCCGTATGACCAGTGCTTATCCTCGCGCAAATTCATGTTGATGCGCGAAGTGAAGGTGCCGCCCAAAAGCGTGTTCATCGCTTCGATGGCGAATTCGTCCGGATTATTTTTCGGCGCGGCAACGTGGCCGGCAAAAATCACCGACTGCAGCGAACCCGGCCGGTCGATCAGATAGACCGAGGATTTGGCCGCCAGCGCGACGTTGCCGAGATTCTTTTTCGGCGCCTCGCCTTTCGCCCACGCCGAGAATAATTTTTCGAGCTTCGGCGCGAGCTCATTCAACGTCGTGGCGCCGACGATCACCAGCGTGGCGTTGTTCGGCTTGAACCAGGTTTGATGAAATTTGACGAGATCGTTGCGCGTGAGTTTCGCCACCGATTCTTCCGTGCCGGAGCCGGTGAGCGGATTGCTGTAGGCGTGATTGGCGCCGTACAACAGCTTCGGGAAAATGCGCTGCCCCATCGCCGCCGGCGTCACTTTCTCTTCTTTTATTCCGGCAAGCTGCTGCTTTTGCAAACGCTTGAAATCTTCTTCCGGGAACGACGGATTGAGAATCACCTCCGCGTAAATAGCGAGCGAGGCCTCGAGATTGCTTTTGAGCGCAGAAAGCGAGACGTTCGACATGTCGAGATTCGAGCCGGTGCCGAGATTGGCGCCCAACATCGCCAGCTCTTCGGTGATTTGCAGAGCCGTGCGCGTTTTCGTGCCCTCGTCCATCATGTTCAGCGCAAGACTGGCCGTGCCGGGAATGCCGAACTGATCCGCTGCGTAGCCGGCGTCAACAAACAGGTTGAAATTAACCACCGGTATCGACTGGCGCTCGGCAAAAATAATCTTCATGCCGTTGGAAAGCGTTTGGCGCTGCAAAGCCGGGAATTTGACCACTGGTGGCGCGCCGGGCGTTGGAAGTTTGGTGCGATCAACGTCGGTCTTTGTTGTTTTGTATTCGGAGAAAGGATGGACTTCGAGAATATAAACGCCATCACTGAGCCAGGTTTTGGCCGCTGCCAATAGATTCTGCGCCGTTGTTTCCTGATAACGCTGCAGCCGCGTTTTGTAATAATCCGCATTGCCGGCATAAACCTGATTTTGCGCGAGAATATCGGACTTGCCGCCGAAGCCGCCGATGCGCTCGATGCCGCGGGTGAAATTGGCCATGTACTGCGTTTTGACCCGCTGCACCTCGTTGGCTGTCGGACCGGCGGCGAGAAATTTTGCCAACTCCTCGTCAATCGCTTTTTCGATCTTCGCCAAATCGCCGCCGGGTTTGGCCGTCGCTTCGATATAAAATTGGCTGGCGATTTCTCGCGTATCGAGATAGGCAGCCACGCTGGTGGCAATTTGCTCGTCGTAAACCAGACGCTTGTACAAGCGCGAAGTTTTGCCGGCACCCAGCACATCGCTGACGAGATCGAGATAATCGCAGTCGACCGAACCCCACTGCGGAATGTTCCAGACTTTATAGATGCGCGCTTGCGGCACGCGATCCTGCACCTGTTGGCGCTGCGCGCCGGTACGATTGGCGATCCACACATTGTGTTTCGCAATCGGCGGACCCGCGGGAATATCGCCGAAATATTTTTCCACTTTCGCTTTCGCTGTGGCGGCGTCAATGTCGCCGGCCACGACGATCACGGCATTGGCCGCGCCGTAATAAGTTTTGAACCACTCTTTCACGTCGTCGAGCGAAGCGGCGTTGAGATCTTCCATCGAACCGATCACGGTCCACGAATACGGATGGCCCGCCGGCCACGTGCTTTTTGTGATGAGCTCGTACGTCACCCCATACGGCTCATTCTCGCCCTGGCGCTTTTCATTTTGCACGACGCCGCGCTGCTCGTCGAGCCTGGCTTGGTCAACCACGCCGAGCAGATGGCCCATGCGGTCGGACTCCATCCACAAGGCGACGTCAACCGCCGAAACCGGCACATTTTGAAAATAGTTGGTGCGGTCCTCGTTGGTCGTGCCATTCAAATCCGTCGCGCCGATTTTTTCCATAGCCTGGAAATAATCCGTGTTGAAATTCTCGCTGCCGTTGAACATCAGATGCTCGAACAAATGCGCGAAACCGCTTTTGCCGGGCTTCTCATTTTTCGAGCCGACATGATACCACACGTTCACCGCCACAATCGGCGCTTTGTGGTCTTCGTGAACAATGAGTGTCAGCCCGTTCGGGAGCACGAACTTCTGGAAGGGAATGTCGATATCCCTGCCGTTGGGCGCATCCGCCGCCGCAAACGCCAAAACTGGCAGCAACAGCAGATAACACCGGGTGATGATTTTGGTCCGCTTCATGAGATTTACGACCTCCTCGATTAAAAATACATTTAAAAATAAGGTGGATTTAAAAATTTTTCCGCATTGCTTGCTTTGTGTATGTAGTTAAAAGGTGTAAAAAACGAGCGCAAGAAGGCATCGCTTTTTCAGCTCGTGGCTGTGGTGTTGTGCGGGGGCGCGTCCAGTCCGCTCTTCTCACGCCCCTTTCATTGGATTACCTTGATCAAAAACGGCCCTTTCGCTCTTAACACGGCCTTTCTCTTACGTAGGACAATGGAATTGGTTGCTTTGTTCAAAGGCCGAATTTCACGTTGTCCGCTAAAATTTTTGGCAGGAGGCGATTTGAGGCTTGACTTTGTGGCCCGTGTTGTTTATATTTAGGACGAATTTTCCCCTCTGAATACCTAACTTTTGTGTGAATTCCCGGATAAGGCATCGTTCGGGACAGTGTTTTATTTTTCCACCTCCAAAGAATTTTCAGATTCTTTTGCCGCCGGCGGCTGCCGGCAAATTTTTTATAATTTAGTGAGAGAATTCACTGCTTTTTCGTGTCTATATTGATAGAAGCAGAATTTATCGAGACGCGTTTTTATTTCTTTCCGGCTGAGAAATTCCACTCACCCCTGGGTTTTATTTTATAAAATATCGGGCCGTTGATCCCGAAGGAGATAAGGCCATGAAAGCATTTTCGTTTCAAAAGAAAAGCATCTTTCTAATCCTTCTCAAAACTTGGACGCCGTTGCTTCTTCTCGATATAGTGATGGGGTCGCCTGTTCTGGCGCAGTCGCTAAAATTTGATTTTAATCGGATTTATCAAAAAGAAGACTATTTTTGCAAAGGCACGGTCACGGCTGGCAATTTATTTTACCGGGTTGCGATCGAAGATATTCTGGGTAATGGAGTTGGTTTACATACGGTCAGAACGGGCTCGCGGCATCCGCTCACGCTTGCGCTGGGAAGGCCGCAAGACCTGCTTGCCGGCGGGGCGCGCGGCCTCATCGATTCGACCAATGTCTCGACGATCAGGCGCATGCCCATTGGCCGACCCGGCACCAGTTATACGACGATTCGTTCTTACACCTCACGAACCGACTATGTTCAAACCGAATTTGCGCGCCATGACGTGGCAAGTGGGTTCAATAGAGTTTGGCTGGATAGCACCTTTATCAGCGACAAATCCGTTGTCAGCCGCGAGCAATATCTTCAAGAGATTCCACCCGGGAGCAACGATCCGACTGGATATATGGTTACTTATCGGTTTCCGGATTCCCTCGGCCAGAAAAACGTACCAGATAATATGCTCATTCGGCAAATCATCAACGTTCATGGCACGGATTTCAACGATTCCTGGGTGGAAATCACGACAATCGTGAGGAACATGGGGCCGGAGGCAATCGAGATCGGCATGCGCTATTTATGGGATTTGAATATCGGCAACGACGACGGCCCGGAATTGTTCGAGCAAGGTTTTAGCGAGTTTTTCGGCGAGGAAGAAAGAAGCAGCGATTGGGTCAACTTCGGCTATCTGCGCGCGACGGGCATCAATCCGAACCCGTCCAAATCGGCACCGGATTCGCTCGATTACCTCAACTATAACGTTTATCTCTCGGGTATAACGCCGACCAATTTAAAACGCGCGCCCTTGCAGCCGACGCGCTTGCAGCAGGTCAGGTGGTTTGACGCTTTTTTTAAGCCCTTTAGTTATGTGGTCAATTCGAATTTAAAAGTTACGGAGAACGACGGCTCTTTCGGGCTGCCCGGCGGCGACAGCGCGGTGCAGTTTTTCTGGGGTGAAACGCTGGACAATGCGATCACACTCGCCTCCAAAGATTCCGTGCAAGTGACTCAGGCGCTTTTTGCCACCCCAGCCGGCGCAAGGCGTTTCAAGCTGCCCTCCACTCATAATCCGCCGGATGATACCAAACCGTTGATTTATGATCTTGAAATACCCAAGTTTGAATTCACCGAATGGCAGTTCGAACCCAAGCCGCAGATTGAAGTCGTGCTGCAAGATCAGGCAAGCGGCTTGCGCGCGTTTAAAGTTGAAAATCTTTTTAATGCCAAAATTCACGCGCCCACTCAGTTGGCGACCGGCACGATCGAACCGCTGCGGATCGTCATCACGGCGATCGATGAAAATAAACCATTGCGCGTCAATGTCGAAGCCGCGGATTTGTGCGGCAATCAGGTTTTTCGTTTTCTGACCTTGGAACCGGATGACAATACGCTGCGTCTCACGTTGGAAGGATCGGATGGGAGCCGCGCCGATCTCGTGCTGTCGGAGATGAAAATGACGAACGGCGTTGATCAGACGCTGAATCCGTCGCCGCTACCGCAGCAGTTTGCATTGCGTCAGAATTTGCCGAATCCATTTCGCGGCGGCACCACGATTCAATTTGACGTTCCGGCAGTGACGACCAACCCGGGCGGCATGGAGAAGGTCGAGCTGCGAATTTATAACGTGCTCGGCCAGCTCGTGCGCAAATTGGTGGATGCCAACCTTCCGGCCGGCGCTTATAACACGCAATGGAACGGCCGGGATGAGAATGGCCGCCCGGTGGCTGCCGGCGTTTATTTTTATAATTTGACCGCCGGCAACTTTCACCTGATGAAGAAGATGGCACTGATTCAATAAAAATTTGCCGGAGCGCCTCGCCGCCGCGCGCCGATTTCGATTTGTTCACAAAAAATAGATAAAGCTGCGACGCATGAGGGTAAGATTATGACGAATCCGAATTCGATATTTGCCAAATGGCGCTGGATAGGGTTGGGAATGTTGTTGGCCGCAACCGAGGCCGAGGCGCAGATGATTTATACGTTCTCGCGCCCAAACGGCCCCTGCGCGCAAATTTATCCGGTGCGCAGCGAAAAGACGTTTCGCCAGTATTACAATTATAACGCCAATGAGACGGTCAGAAGCGCGGCGCCGCCGGCGAATCAGAATTCTTCAAGCGCTTTTGCTCTGTCGCAGCCAAACACCACGGTCATGTTCTTTTATGAACAAGAACAAGAGCCAAATAACTCATATTTGTTCATTATTCACAACCGATTTGGCGCCTCTCAACTAACCGATCAACAAGAAGCCCTCTTTGAATTTATCGTGCCGGAAACGGATGAAGCGAAAATTAGAGGCCTGTTCGTGACGAACGCGATTCGCGATGATGACGACGACCGCATCGATCATGACTGTGACATCTCGACCGACAAAAAAGAAATCGATATTCAAACGATACCGAATGATCCGGCCAAACGCAAGGTCCGCGTGCGTTGGAGCTGGCCGTTGAATCGGACCGACGGTTTGGTTGTGGGACCGATCCCCGCCAATTATACGTTCAAGATCATTCCCTTTTATAGAACTTTTAATTCCCAAATCAATGATTGGCAATTGTTTTTTTATTATAATGATGTTGAGGATAAAAAGCCCGTCCTGCTTGAATCGCCAATTCCCCGAAACAATACAGCGCTCTTGTGCCCGGACAAACCGGAGAACATTAATCCTCAACAAGCCGACTATAACCCGCGATTCTATGTCGTTCCTGAGATTACGATCAGCACCTCCGACGCCCGGATCGCCCGGCTGCAATTGTTCTCGAGTGAGGCGACGCCAATGCCGTTGAATCGTTTCGCCTTTGCGGAAAAATGCGGCGCGACCGCCAACAGGCCGTTTCAAAAAACGGTGAAGCTGAAAAATGCCTCGCGGGGCAATTGCAAGCTGGAGATCGACCGCATAAGATTGGCGAGCAATGCCAATGCGGTTTATCGGCTTTTCAAACTATTGCCGAACGGAACAAAAGCGGCATTTGCAGCGAGTGATTTTCCAGTCCAGATCGATCCGGGACAATTTCATGCGGCTTATGACTTGCTGGTGGAATTTGACCCCAATCCGAGCGATCCGGCCTCCTACATTGGGAAAATAGATCAAATTGAATTCAGCAGCGATGAACCGCTCGAGTCGAACGCGTCGTTTTTTTCGCTGGAAGGAAAGCTGCTCGACGACGGCCCGCCGACCGTCGCTTGTCTTGGCGCGCCGAACGATTCGCTTTTGGTGAGCGATCCGATCAGAAATGCGAACCGCCAAATTGGCCGCACGATCACGTTGAGCGAGTTAAAAAAATACGCCGCAAAAGAAATCGGCGAGAAGAAAAGAATCACGGTTGTGGACGATTGCGATGCTCAAATCAATCCGATCTTCACCGTGACCGCAATGGGCGTGGTCAAAGAAATCACCGCCGAACAGCCGCACTTTTTTTTGCTCGGTGAAACTCCGGTGATGGTCACGGCAAAAGACGCGGCCGGCAAGCCCGCGCTGTCGTCCTGCTCGTTCAAAGTCATCGTCGAGGCGGATCCCAAGCTGGTCGTCATTCCTTCCTCTCCGATCGATTTTGCCATTGTTGACTGCAAAAAATCAAAACGGCAAACTGTTACGTTGCGCAATGAAGGCTTGGCCACGTTGAAACTGGATTCGATCAAATTCAAATCACGCCCGAGCGTTTTTAATTTATCCTATTCACCGAGAAATGATACGACGCTGGCGGCCGGAGATTCACTGAAATTTGACGTCCGGTTTGGGGCTGACCTTATCGGCTCGTTCTTGGATACGCTGCGAATCGTTAGCAACGATCCTGACCGGCCCAAGTTTTCGCTGCCGCTATCAGCCGCCGCCCAGGACACCACCCCGCCGGTTTTAACCGTGCCGCCTCCTATTGATCCTCCCTTCGGCATTGCGAGTATTATTGCCTGCACGACTGAAAAGGACAGCGCGATCGTGCCATTTACCGTCACCGCCTTTGACTCCTGCGACGGCGTTGCGATTACGCCCGCCTGCACGATACAAGGCGCGAATGGCGCCCGAATACCGGTTCGTTCGGGGTCCAAATTTCCAAAAGGGTTCACCGGGGTTACCTGCACGGCGACCGATCGGCATAATAACGCCGCCAGCAAGACCTTTTTGATTTTCGTGACCGATGTCGGTGAAGCGACAATAACCGCGCCGATTGTTTTTGATACGACGGAGTGCGGCGGCGCCACCACAAAACAAATTATGTTGAAGAACTCGGGCATCTGCACGTTGAAGATCGATTCGGTGCACATCCGCGCCGGCGCGTTCGAAGTATTAACGCCCGCGCCTCGTGATACCATGTTGAGCCCGCAGGATTCAATTGGTTTTATGGTTCGGTTTATGCCGGCCCAGCGAGGTGAAATTGTCGATACGCTATTCGTCGTCAGCAACGACACCATCCCCCGCAAACCGTTTGTGGTGCAGGGAATTTCTATTGACCGAACGCCGCCTCGCACCATGTGCCAGCCGGACGCAGTTTTTTGCGCCGCGACCCCGGATAGCGGCCGGGCCGTTTTTGCGCTCCAGGATTCCAGCGATGCTTGTGGCATCAAGAGCGTGGGGTACTTCGCGATAAGGAAGAATCGGAGCGGCATGGAAGACTCGATTCGAACTCGTTCGGGCGCTAATTTTCCTGTTGGTTTGACAATGGTGAGTTGTATTGTCGAGGACTTTTCGGGAAACAAAGCCTACTGTCGATTTAATATTACTGTCAAACAATTGACCTGCAATATCACCGTCCTCAGCCCGGCGGCGAACCAGCGAACCACCTGCGCCGATTTGCTGCCGGTCGAGGCGCAGATCGCTTTGCCGGGCGCGAGGATTTTGTATTGGGTGATCAATGACACTTTGAAATTGCAGGATGGAACCAAGGTGACGGATAATCCGGTGAGCAGATCCGTTCCCTTAACCAACGGCATCAATAACATCAGAATTGCTTGCGCCATTCAGGATATCAACGGCTGCAAAGCGGCTTGCGATACGACGATTACCATTACCAAAGAAGAATCCAAGCCCGGGAGCATCGTCATCAATGAAATTCTCTACGCTCCGGTCGGACCCGACATTGGCTTCGAGCAGATCGAGCTGAAAAATGACACGACGGTCTCCATCAATTTGGCAAACTATGCGCTGTGGTTCAAACGCGACGGCCAGGAAGTTTTTTGGAAATTTCCTGATGTTAATTTTCCGGCCGGTCGCCTGTTGGTGGTGAACTGGCTGGCGCGCCGCGAGGATAATCCGAGCCAGCTTATCTTCAATACCGGCGTTCCCAATCCCGCCGCGCCGGCGCAAGACGGGTTCTTCTTTGCAAACGAGAACGCGACGCCCGATTCAACCGCGTTGCAGCTCGGCGGGGCAAGCAACTTCCAGCCTTTTGCGCTGGCGGTGGTTAAAAACTTCGAGCCGAATAATTTGGAACAGTCGAAAGCATTTTGCAAAATGGTGGACTTTATCCAGTTTGGCAGCCCGATTGACGGGATTGAAGCGAACGCCGTTCGCGCCGGCCTGTGGTTAATCGACACCGCCATAATTTTTGGGGCGGCGTCAAGCAGTTGCGGGCCGAACAATTGCCCGGGCGAAGAAGGCTTTTCCTACGAATATGATCGCGAGCGCAATGCCAAAAGACCGCTGAAAGATCCGGGAAACTATTGCAAACAAGCGCGGCCGTCGATTGGCGATATCAATCTGCTCGAGAATACGCCGCCGAATCATTTGCTGATTTCGGAAATTTGTATCAAGCCCGACTTTGCCGAGTTCATTGAAATTTTCAATCCTTCTCTCAAAGACACCGTCAGTTTGGACGGCTACTATTTGACCGATAGCGACGGCAACAACTACACGCAGATCGTCAACAAAGACAAGCCCGGCGCGCCGCCGCTTACAGTCGAGCGCGGCGATTTTATCGCGCATTTTCCGGCGGGTGACACCGTTGTCATCGGGCCGCAGCAGTATCGAACGGTTGCCTTGAATACCGCCCAATTCCGCAAACTCTACAACCGCGAGCCGAATTATGAAATCGTCCTTGCCGACACGGCGGATGATCCTCTTGTGCCCAATATGAAACTTGACGCGTTCGTCGCCGGTGACACGCTCAGGTTGGATGACAATCACGAACAAGTTATTTTCTTTAATTGGATTGCGATTCACAAAACCGGCAGAGCCGGCAAAAAATCGACGGAGCCGGATTCGAGCGACGTTGTGAAAGATGTGGATTATGTAGTCTGGTGTGACAGCAGCGCGGCTTGTCCGCTCGCGGTTGATAAAACCAATTTAAGAGTTGACGGCATCGACCGCAATTCCGATGCCACGCCGTATAAGGCGGATACCAAGCCTGACAGGCAAAAACCGATCGTGAACGCGCCGCATCGGATTTTGAAATCCTGGCAGCGCCGGCAAGTTCCGCGCGAGTTTGAAGAAAGGTGCCCGGGCTTCAATGGCATTTCCGGCCATGATGAAACGAGTGAAAACTTAAATTTTGCCTTTCAAGAGGCGCCGGCGACGCCGGGAGCTCGCAGCGGCGAGCTGGATTTTGTCGTGGCGATTATTGACGATCAGCCGCTCATCGGCGACGGCCGGCTCGGCAAGAACCAGGTGATCAATCGGCTTGAAAAAATCCGCTTGCGTTTGACGCTGAGAAACATCGGCGCTGAAACCACGGGCCGGCTTTATACCGAGCTGCGCATATTCGACCAGGCCACGGCCAACGTTCTCGTTGGCGCCAAAATTGATTCGAATACGTCCACGTTTGACCCGATTCCGCGGGACAAAACCGGCACTTCGCTCAGCCCTTATGTGTTTACCACGCGAGACGCAACGATGCCGGATTCCCTGCGTTTTATACTGGTTGTCACCGAGAAACCAGGCGGACTTAACAAAAATCAGCCTCCCAATCTTCTCGCGGGAACCGAACAATTCATTCTGGCTACGGCTAATTCCAGTGATGCTTTCATCGAATTGGATGAAACCGCTGCGGATCGGATTTTGACGACAACGTTCGGGACTGAAAAACTAAATGTAAGGCTTGTGGTGAAGAATGGTGTTGCATCTGGTACAGCGCCTGTATCAATATCCGCCCAGGTTCTAACTGATTTCGGCCCCGCTTCAGTCATTGCAACAAAGCCCTTGCCTCAAGGCATTCAAAGTTTGGCGGCGGGTCAAGCGACAGGAATAGATTTTCCTTTCACTTTTAAAAAGAACAAGTTTGATGGCGCTCCAATCGAAGACATTGTTTTTCGTTTTTCTTGGACAGAAGAGGAAGGCTCCGACCCGGAAACGAACGATGAGAAGATCCCGTTTTCTGCGACGCTTTCTTCTTTTAAGCTTACGGTCGCGCTTAATTATTTTGGCGATCCTGCCAAACCGATCGATGGCGCGGTGGTTCGGCTCGAGCGCTGCGGCCCAATTTCGGGACAACCATTTTTGGAACAACCATCGGCCAACGGTAAGGCCGTATTCGATAATTTGCGCGCCGATGATAATTATAAAGTCACCGTTGTCCATGCCGGCGTGCCCAATGGCGCGATTACCATGGCCGATGTCAGTGCCGCAGAGACTTTGGCCTCTGGCGCCTCATCGGGAGGGCAAATAGCCTCCACTTCCAAACTCGACGTTTACAAAGCGATTGCCGCCGACGTGAATCATGACAGCACGATTACAACCGGAACCTCGATGACATCCAAAAAGACAGATGGGGAGTTGATTGGCATAAAAGCTGGATCTGATAAATGTTTGATTTTTCCGAACAACAAAGATTGGACCTTTATAAACGCTGGAGCAGAGTTGCCGGCCAAGTTCTATCAAGCGCCGGATAGCATCCATTTGAAATTAAGACATTATAGCGCTGTTGAGTTGAGCTTCGACGGCATTCTTTATGGTGATGTAGACAACTCGGCGGAACTGTCGACGATGACGATGCTCGAGTGCCCTAAGATGGTCAAAGGCAAGGTGGTTTACCTCGTGCCTGATCCTGACAATGGCGAGCCGATTTCAGAGGTAAAGCTGAAATTCGCCGGCAACAACACAGTGCAGGCAACGACGCAAGCTGATGGAACATATCCCGTCATTAGCACGACCTTCAATTCTTTCCTGACCTTGACGCCATTTAAAACAAAGGATACAGGCCAAAGATTGATCAACAAGAACCTTGAAATTGACGCCATCCGTGAATTGATCGACGAGGCCGTTGAAAACAAGAGTATCAAACTTGATCGCTATCAGTTTTTAAGCCTTGATGTAAACTGTGACAATAGTTTAGAGCGTAGCGATCTCGGTAGCGCTGCCGGTGATGATGGTTTATTGGAATACTACTTTACGAATTCCAGACCAGACACCGGGCGGGCGGGACAATGGTTTTTTATCCCGCTCCCTTTGCGCGTTAACGGTAATCAAGTCACTCAAAATTACGTCGCCGTCTTAGGCGGGTCCGCGACCGGCGTTAAGAAAATTATAACGGATGCCGGCATGCTCTCAAAGGCTAAAAAGCCTCCGCTTATGCCTGATTTAAAATTGGCTCCGGGCGAGCAGTTGACCTTGCCGTTGAAGTTTGGTTCTAAACAGAATATCAAAAAAGCTTCATTGCACTTAGATTTCGAAGCCCGGCAACTCGCTGTGGTTCGAGTTGAGAAGAACGAAGCTTTGACCGGTTATAAATTGGAACGCAAGCTTGCCGCGGGCAGCTTGTATGCCTCATTGGTCCGGGCCGATTCGACGATGACGGCCGCGACCGACGAGTTCGTATCGATTACGTTCCGGGCGATTGGCCGGGCCGGCGACAGCAGTTTGATCTTCTTGCAAGATTTTTTCGTTAACGACGGCCCGGCATTGCAGGCGATCGCGCGCGTCAAGCTGGTCAAGAAAGCGCCGGATCAGCTTTTCCTGGCGCAAAATTATCCCAACCCGTTTAATCCGACAACAATGATCAAATACGGGTTGCCCAGCGATGAACATGTTCGATTGCAGGTTTTTAATTTGGTCGGCCAAGTGGTGTTCACTTTGGTGGACGAACGGCAGGAAGCCGGCTATTATAATCTTGAATGGCATGGCGCCGATCACAATGGGCGAAGCGTGCCGTCCGGCGTTTATTTCATGCGCATGAAAGCCGGCAAATTTTTGCAGGTACGCAAATTGACCGTGTTGCGATAGAGCTTGATTGTTGCCAAATTTTTATTATAATGAATAACTGGCAGCCTCAGTAGATCACAATTTGTTCTTTGAACGGTGCTGCGAATTAGCTTTAATACTTCCCGAGGAGGAAGTATTATGGCGAAAGTGCTTTTACCCCAGTC
>Ga0247727_10005299_pt1 | contig 26363 bp, 12 predicted proteins | sample WisWelCaveWW1625_FD_202498 | JGI IMG/M metagenome (GOLD analysis project Ga0247727, IMG submission 202498) | Biofilm microbial communities from Wishing Well Cave, Virginia, United States - WW16-25 | ecosystem: Environmental > Aquatic > Deep subsurface > Groundwater > Cave microbial mat | place...
ACCAAACTCTATTTTTCTGTCTCTCATTTTTCTGTCTTTGCTTTTGTTCAAGCCAACTCAACATTGTCAAACTAATTCACCTCACTTTTCACTACTTTCAAGGAGGAAGTATCGTATGAAACATTCTCTGACCACCAGGCTGTTTCGTTTGGTGATGCTGCTGTTGCTGGCTTTGCCCGTGCTCGCGGCGGCGCAGAAGCTGGAAATTCCTTTTCACCTGACGCCGCATTTTTGGGCCTCGGGAATTTATTCCGGCGGGGAAGGAACTTCCGATGAGGCAATTTTAGTTGCCGGCCATCAAGTCCTGATCTCCGGCGCGCCGTGGCTGCGGCTGCATTTCGGGCATGTCAATCTCGGCGCGCGCAGTTATCTCACGGTGACCTCGCGGCAGGACGGCGCCACGCAACGCCTCGACGCGGGCACGTTGGCGCAGTGGTACAAAACGAGCGCCTATTTCAACGGCGACGCCGTCGACGTGAAGCTCTACGTCGCGCCGCGCGATCGCGACATCGTGGTCGAGTTGAAAGAAGTCATGGTCGGCGAACAGGTTGTCGCGCCGGAAAGCCAGTGCGGACCGACCGATGACCGCGTGCCGTCGAGTCATCCGGCCTCGGGCCGCATCGTCAGCGTCGGCTGCACCGGCTGGATTATTTCCAACGGCAATCATCTCACCGCCGGCCATTGCATCGGCAGCTCGGCCGCGACGTTGCAGTTCAATGTGCCGCCGTCATTGTCGAACGGCACGATTCAACATCCCGGGCCGCAGGATCAATATTCGGTCAATCAGAGCAACTGGCAATTTTCCAACGGCGGCACCGGCAACGATTGGGCGGTTTTTCAGGTCTTCAATAATTCACAAACCGGTTTGCAGCCGATCCAGGCGCAGGGTTCATCGTTCACCGTGGTGCAAAATCTCACCGCGCCGAACATTCGCATCACCGGCTTTGGCGTTGATAGCAATGATCCAACGCGCAATCAAACGCAACAAACGCATCTCGGGCCAAACGCCGGCTCTTCCGGCACCACGCTGCGCTACCGGACCGACACCGAAGGCGGCAACTCCGGCAGTCCGGTGATTGACGAGGCCACGGGCAATGCGCTTGGCATTCATACGCACGGCGGCTGCACCACGAGCGGCACCGGCAATAATAGCGGCACGAGCGCTTTCCTCTCCGCGTTCTGGAATGCGCTGAATTCGCAGCCGTGCTCGAATATTGCGCAGGGCGATCCGGCCTCGGCTTCCAGCTCGCAGGGGAACAACGTGCCTGGCAGAGCCAATGACGGCAGCACGAGCACGTATTGGCGCAGCTCGAGCGGCGGCACGCAACACTGGCAGGTCGATCTCGGCAGCGGCACGCTGAATTATGATCGCGTGGTCATTGCCTGGCGGAGCAACCGTCACGCGAGGAACTATGTAGTTCGGGTTTCCAACAACTCGACGTTTTCGACGTTTACGACGGTTTATACGAAGACGAACGGGACCGGTGGAACCGAAACCGTTGCGTTGTCGGGCGCGCCGCGAACTGAGCGTTATGTTCGCTTGCACATGACGCTGGTCAACAGCAGCTACTACGGCGTGAACGATTTTAAAGTTTGCGGCACTTCGACCGCGGCGGCGAATAAGGAAAGCGCCGGCGAGATCGCGACCGCGCCGATTCCGGCAGAAATTACTTTGCAGCCGAATTATCCCAATCCTTTTAATCCGAGCACGAACATTAGTTTCAGTTTGCCGCAGGCGTTGCACGTTTCTCTGAAAATTTACAACACCATCGGCGCCGAAGTCGCGACGCTCGTGAATGAAGTTCGCGAGCGTGGGAATTACACCGTGACTTTTGATGCTTCACAATTGACCAGCGGCGTGTATTTCTCGGTGTTGCAGGCGGGTGAGGTGCGGCAGGTGCGGCGGCTGGTTTATATGAAATAAAACGTGAACCGTAATTCGTAAAAACGTCACGCCTTACGTTTTACGCATTAATTACCGCAACGCCGTCCGTTCCGAAACGAGGAACGGACGGCGTGTTTAATTTTTCTTTTCTTCCTTACGCTAATTGCCCCAGCGCGGCAAAATCCCAATGCCAGATGCCCAGCTCGCGCAGTTTCGCCAGCGCCGTTTCATGAAAGCCGTTGCAACTGTAAAACAGGCCTTGCAGTTTCACCGCGGCGCGATGCGCCTGCAGCGCCTGCAATTTATTCGCGAACGTTTCCACATCGGCAATCCCGACTTGCTGGACGTGGCGATTTTTGACTTCTACCGCGAGAAACCATTCCTCCGCTGGCGCGGGCCGGCAAAAAATATCCACCTTATAATCGCGGCCGGGGCCGGTGAAAGTATACGCCTCGATCTCGTGAAAGCGCGGCAGGCGGATTTTCTCGGCGTTGCCGCCTAATTCGCCGGGAGCAAAATAGCGCCCGCGTTCCGAATAACGGCGCAGAACGGATTTGATCCACAACTCGCCAACCTCGCCCTGTTTCTGATTCAGCTTGCCGCGCAGCACATTCGCTTCGTGCGTCGTCGCGGTCAGTTGCGTTTTCAACTCCTGAATCGTTCGTTCGAATTCGGCGATCATGTTCTGTTGGATCGCCTCGAAACTGGTTTGCTCGATTTCCTGTTCGTAAATGGTGCGAAACACTTTATCGAAAGTTGGATCGCCCAGTCCTTGATAAGAAAAATTCGAGCGACCCTGCGCAATAATGTCGCCCGCCACCAGCGCCTGCAGTTTCTGCTGCAGCTCGCGGTCCTCCATTTCGCTCAGGCCGCAATGCTCTTTGATCTCCGGTCTGGTCCATTCCCGCTCGCGGTTTTTGGCCAGAAACAGCACGATCTTTTTGGCGTGGATTTGATTGATCTGATCCAACGCCGCCTCGAGATATTCTTCCCAGCCGGCGCGGATGCGGCCCTGAGGGTTGCCGGCTTCGAACAGGAAAGTCTGATAAAGTCCCTCCGGCGTGGTCAAATCCTTGTCCGGATGTTTCGAGCGAAAAACATCGCGCAAATACGCCGCGTGGCCGCCGAGCAAGCGGTGCGCGAGCAGCAGGCACTCGTCGGTGGTCGGAATGTTGTACAGCGCCGAAAGTTTGTAGCCCAATTCCAAAAAATCCGGGGCCTCGAATTTCTCCAGAAAATAAAATTCAAACCGCTTGGGCAATTGCCGGTAAATGAGCTTCATCAACATGCCGACCTGACTGCCGGTGATGAGCATTGGGGCGACTTTGGATTCCGCGGTGCCGAGATAGTTGCCGGCAAACGTCGTCGCCTGATTCTCCGGTGTGGCGGGCCAATGCCGATAGATGTATTGATTGAAATACTGAAACTCGTCGATGATCACCAGAAAGCGATCGCCGGTGAGCTCCGCCAGACGATGCGGCGCTTCGCGGGTGAAATCCCACAACACACCGCCGCCGACTTCAACAAGGCCTTGCCACTGCTTGATATCCTGTGTGACATGAGTCAGCCCGAGCGCGGTGCTCACTCGCAGCATTTCCTCCGGCAAATATAAAATTCCCAGCCACTGCCGTTTCTTAAATGACAGAAGCTGCGAGATGAAACTCATATAATAAATATGTGAGAGATCATCCATGACACGAGCATCTTCTTTCAGCTCGAAAAAAAAGGGAATGACTTTGCCGTTCCGGACAAATAATTCATTATACAGGCGCATGATCAAAGTCGTCTTGCCGACTTTGCGGTGGCTGATCAGGGCATTGGAGAGCGCGGCTTCTCGCTCGATGTCGCGCGCCCAGCCCAAAAAATAGGCCAGGTCCTTCTCACGGTTGGTGAAAAGTTCCCGCTCGCCGATGCGTTCTTTCAGGGGATATTCCATGGCGTTTTCACCTCAAGGCAATTTGCGAAAAGTTCGTTTGTCCATAATATAGGCAAATCCGGCGAATTTCGCAAGTCACAAGTCCGCCCGGCTCGATCCGGACGCGCCGCTAAATTTGTTTGCTGTAGGGCGCCTGGCAAAAGTCGAGCGAAGATAAAACCTGGGATGGGATAAAATACCGATTGCTTCCAACCTGAAGCCGGAACACCGCCCGTAGTATATTTTTTTTGAGTATATTTTTTTTGAGACAAAAATGATTGCTTTTAGCCAGGTTTTTTCTTATCTTGGACGGTAACTTTTTTAATGCCCACCTTCAACGCGCGAAATACCTAAGAGAGCATTTGAAAGTAGACTGACCGGTCACTTAAAGTGGTTGAATTTTAGAAAAACTGTGCGTAAAAGTGACCGGTCAGTGACTTTCCAAATACGCTCTAAGCTGTTCATCAGTTTCAAAAGCACACCAGGTGCAATGTCGGGCCTTGCACGGCAGAATATGAGGGCTCGCCAAAAGTGTGGTTGTGTGGCGGGGTTCACCTTTTTTGGTTTATACCTTTTATCCATTGCGGGGTTAAGGGCTATTTTTTTTATTAACCGGCGAGATGGCCGGATTGCCAAAACAATCCGACCCTGAAATGGAATTATGTTGAAGTGACCGACATATTATTTTAATTCACTGTATCATTGCAACCAAACTGTAGGAGATTTGCAATGAAACAAAAAGTTCGTCTCGTGGCGTGGTGTTCTCCGCTCCTCGTGGCCCTGGTGTTTTGGGCCTGCACGCAGGAAAAGTCTTTTTCTCCCACCGCCGGGGAATCGGCTTTGACCGCATTGGCGAAGCAGGGAACACCGAGCACTGCTGCAAGCGATTGGGGCTACGGTGAAGATAATGGGCCGGATGTATGGTGCGATCTCAACCCGGCGTATAGCCTGTGCTGCACTGGCATCGCGCAGACGCCGGTGAATATCACGCCCGCGGCGTTGCAATTCACCGATCTGCCGGACCTGGATTTCGCTTATGAGACCACCGAGCTCGAGGTTAAGCACAACGGCCATACCATCGAAGCCGTGGTGCCGGCGGGCGAAGGTTCACTGACCATCGGCGCAACAGTTTACGAGCTGCTGCAATTTCATTTTCACACCAAAAGCGAGCACAACGTGAATGGCCGTGCGCTGCCGATGGAGATGCACCTGGTTCACCGTTCTGCCAGTGGCGCGCTGGCCGTGGTCGGCGTGTTCATCGTGCAAGGCAGCAGGCATAAAGAACTCGACAAAATCTTCCGCAGTTTGCCGCAGAACGAGGGCGACCAACTTGCGGTGGAGGATTTCAGATTGGAAAAAATTCTGCCGAATGGCGAGGAGACCTTCCGTTACGGCGGCTCACTCACCACGCCGGGATGCACCGAAGGCGTGAGTTGGAACGTGATGGCGGAGCCCATTGAAATGTCACGCAAACAGATCAGAGACTTTCGCGCCATTTTTTCGGGCGCCGAGTTTCCAAATGGCAACCGCCGTCCGGTGCAACCGCTCAATGGCCGGACCTTGTTGACGGATACTGATGACGGTGACCTGAGGGCCATGCAGCAAAATTTAACGGCGCAATAATCAGGCTTATCAAAGATTGAGAGGCGAAGGGAGAAGGGAGAGGGGCGATGAGCGATATGGGCACGCCCTTCACCATTCGCCCTTCGCTTTTCGCCTCTCCCTCTCACCTGTTTTATGCCTTATCTCAGGCATGACAAACGGAGAGGAGGTCAGACGATGAGTTTGAGCCAACGTCATCCACAGAAACAAACCGATCTGCGCAAAGGGTTTCTCGGGATCATCCTGGTCGGCTGTCTTTGCGGCGGCGCATTGGCTCTGTATGCTACCCGGTTGACGCTTACCGCCGCCCAATCCGGAACACTCAGCCCGGGCGGATGCACGATCAACAACTGGATTGGTTGCAACTCGGCGCTGGGCAGCAGCTATGCAACGCTACTCGGAATGCCCACGGGCTGGTGGGGTTTTCTGCTCTATCTGGGAATGGCGCTCGCGGTTGCCTTTGCGCTGATGAGCAAAGATAAAGGCCGGGCCGCCTCCGCCGTCGCGGCGGTATTCGTCTTTGCGCTGGGCGCTGTTCTATTTTCCTTTTACAAAGCATATCATCTGGCGCTCCTAAAGGCGGTCTGCCCGATCTGCATCGGCATGTACCTCATCAATGTGATCATTTTAGCGCTGCTCGTGCGGGCGCTGCGGCTGGCGGATAGCGAAGCCGGCCATTTTCTGCTGCAATACTTTAAGAGCGTTTTCGGCCGGCCCTCGACGCTGACTTTTTCTCCCCAGCCCGTTCTTTTCAGCGCTCTGGCCGTTTCTCTTTTCAGCCTTGGCTATCTTGGCCTTGAGAAGTATGAACAAGACCGGCAGAAAGGCGCCTCGCTCCAAAGCAGTCTGGCGGCGCACTTTGCCCAGAAACCCGTGAGCCTGGAAATCGACACCACCGCGGCGGCCTGGGGAAATCGCGCGAGCAAGATCACCATCGTGGAGTTCAGCGACTTCGAGTGTCCGGCCTGCAGCGCCGCCGCTCGTTTCGGCGAAATTATCGCGGCGTACAAAAATGAGGTGTGCTTTTACTTTTTGAATTATCCGTTAGACAAAGCCATCAATCCCGCGATGCAGCGTGATTTTCACCGGCAGGCCGGACTGGCGGCGCGCGCCGGCGTCTGCGCGAAACAACGCGGCGATTTTTGGGCTTATCACGACGATCTGTTTCGCCGGCAAAAACAGTTGAGCCGCGAGCTGGTTATCGACCTGGCGAAACAACACGGCTGGAACGCCGGGGAGTTTGAAGCTTGTTTGGATGACTCCGCGACGATCCAGCAGGTGCGCGAGGAAATCGCCGGCGCCCGCATCGCCGGGGTGACCGCCACTCCGACATTTTTTATCAACGGCAGAATGGTGAAGAGCTGGGGCAATGCGGATTTGATTGGCGCCATCATCCGGGAAGAACGCCGGCGCGCGTATGTAGTGACGCCTTCAGGCGTTAAACTTTTCTGAAAACCCGACGCCTAAAGGCGAAACTACAAACTTATTTTCATAAGAATAGGTATTTTTCTGCTGTGAAGGAGGTGGTGTTCTTTGATTGTGCCGCAATGTGTTGCCGAAGCTTGACCACAAAAATCTCCCGTTCGTGGTTGCAGCTTTTTGAAGTGAACCTGTTTATCCTGAGGAACTCAAATTATGCGTATCCTGTATCTTTTCTCGGCCATTGCCATCATCATCGTGATGATTGTCGGCTGTACCGGCGAACAACCCACAGGCCCGCTTGAGAAGTCCGGCCTGACTCTGCAGAAGAGCTCAAACGTTGCTTCGCCTTCCGAGCCGGAATGTCCTATTTCCCTCTGCGACCCCAACCCGTGCCTGAATGGTGGTCTATGTACTGAGGACGGCTGCAGTTACTTTTGCGAATGCCCTCCCGGTTACAGCGGCACGAATTGCGAGATACCAGATGTCGTCGATTCCGACGGTGACGGCGTACCCGATGAAAGCGACCTGTGCTCCGGAACTCCTGCGGACACGCCTGTGGACGCAAACGGCTGCCCCTTGAATTTGGCGCTCAGCAAAACGGCGACAGCGTCAAGCTCAAAGCCCGCGCATCCGCCCGGTGATGCCGTTGATGGTAGCGACGGCACGCATTGGCGCAGCGGTACTTTGGGCGGCACAGACAGGGCCTGGTGGCGCGTGGATTTAGGCGCGGTCTACAACATTGACAACGTGGTGATCGATTGGTCGGGCAGCTATTACGCGAAGCAATATCAGATTCAAGTCTCCTTCACCGGCGCCGCCGGCACTTGGGAGACGGTTTATACGAACACCGCCGGCGATGGCGGCGGCATAGATGGCATAGATGATGTCACCTTCCCAGCCACCGACGCGCGCCATGTTCGTATCTTGATGACGCAACACAACGAACCCGTCGAGCGCATCAATGAAGTTGAAGTCTACGCCTCTGGAGGCGAGACGGCGATGGTCAGAACGCGGCAATGAGTATGGAATAAATTATGAAGTAAAGTCCGAGGTCGAGAGTCCGAAGTCCGAGGTCGGCAAGAAAATCTGTCGGGGCATGGGCGCCGCCATGCTCCGGCAGAACCGTATTAAATGAGCACATAACCAAATGTGCTCCCATCCCAAAGTTTAGCCTGTTCTAATGCGTGGGTGACAGAACCGCGAACATTCGGGCGGGCTAAGTTGGTACGCTGACGTCGTGTTTTTATAACCACCTCTAAATCACCTCGCCTTTGCTTACGGATTTATCAACGTGGTCTTTTAATCCGCGTGGAATGGCTCTGCTTTTTTTGCACCGCGTGGCGCGTTGTCTGCAACAAAGATTTTACTTCAAAGACTAATGAAGTTGCCCGCTGCTTTCGTCGCCGCCTTTTTTACGGCCATCTTCACGCGCGAAGTTGTGCCGCAAGCTCAACGCGCCACGCTGCCGGGACGTTTGGACTTTTTCGGTTTGGCGGGAAAGCGCGTCACGGCGCTGGCTGCCTCGCCAGCAGGTGAGTATCTTTATGCGGCAACGGCGGGCGACGGCCTCTATCGCCGTGCCCTTTCTCACGCCGATTCGGTCTGGCGAAATCTGGGTTTGCCGGGCAAGAAATTGGCGGCTTTGGACCTTCAGGTGTGGGGCACCGGTCCGGCCATATTTTATCGGCCCATCGTCGGCGTCGAGCCGGATCGCAGTCAAGGCGACTCTACTCTCATTTATCGCCTTGACCCCGAGGGTTGGTTGCCGGCGGACTCCGGCCTTGCCGGCCATGAAAATAACGGCATCCGGGCGTTGGCCGGTTTTGCCTCGGCAGGCCATGCGCCGCCGGGCGCGGTTTTCGCCGGCGGCAGCGGCCGGATTTATCGCTCGACCGTTTTTGTAAGCCGCTCATGGACGCGGGTTTTCAACCTGGGCCTCGGCCTGACCAACGTCATCGCCGTTCATCCCAAAAATTTTGGCCGCGACGTCTGGGCCGGCGGTGAGAACGGTTTTTTTGCGCCGTGGATTGCCAGATCGAGCAATGCCGGCGCAACGTGGGAAATTTTTTATCCCAACTTGAACGGCGACAACGCCTGTGATGCGCTGGCGATTCACCCGCAAAATTCCAGCCTCGTTTATGCGGGCATGGAAGGCGCGGTGATCAAAACCGTCGACGGCGGCAAGACCTGGAATTACACCGGCCTGCGCGACACCCCGGCATATTTTTACGGCCTCGCGCTGGATTCCCTGCCGGCGAATCATCTTTATGCCGGCGGCGTGATTGCGGACCGGAATCGTTGGGCGATGTGGGAAAGTTTGGATGCGGGCGCCACCTGGCAGGAGATTCCCATGCCGGTGTTGAACCCGCCGGTTGTCGTCTCCGGCATTGCGAGCTTGAGCGCGGATCCGAACTTGCCGGGGACGGTTTACATTGCGACGTTGGGCCACGGCGTATGGCGATATCAAAACCGCGTGGCCGCGGTGAAAGAGCCGGGTGCGGGAATTTTGCCGGCGGCTTTGACGCTGGAGCAAAATTATCCCAATCCTTTCGCGCCGCTGCCGTTCAACCACGGCACGGTGATTCGCTTTGCGATTCCGGCGAATGCCGCAACGCGTTTGGCGATTTACAACGGGCGCGGCGAATTGGTGCGCGCGCTGCTCAACCAAAAACTGCCGCCGGGAAATTATTCCGCGCGCTGGGACGGCAGAAACGACGCCGGGCGCGAAGCGGCCTCGGGGATTTATTTCTATCGTTTGCAAATCGGCAGCATGACGCAAACGCGCAAGCTCAGCCTGGTTAAATAACGCTTGTAGTAATGCCTTGTACAAACTATTTTTATTAATCAAAGGCTCGTGACGGGGGGGTGTTTGAGGTTCAGTCATTTTTTCGGGAAGAAAATGACATGCAAAGCCGATTCGCATGAGCCGAACCAACAACCACTTTTACAGTGAGGAGAGATGTCGTATGTCACACCATCATGTTTTAAGGAGTTTTTGCACTCAGGCTGTCGGCTTCGCGCTTGCGCTGCTGCTGCTTGGCGCTGCAAGTGCGCCGGCGCAGGAAAGCTTCGAGGCAAACAGTCTGATCGTGAAATTCACCCCGGCGGCGATGAATCAGCTCAACATCACGATTGAGAACGGCGTGGTGCGAACCGGCCTGCCGGCGATCGATGCGTTGAATGTGCAGCATCAGGCGCGCGATCTCAAACGCGTTTTCCGAGCGGCCGGCAAGCACGAAGGCCGTCATGCGCAATTCGGCCTGACGCGCTATTATAAATTCACCTTCGCGGCCGGCGCGGACGTTGAAGCGCTCGCGCGTCTTTATGGCGCCGCCGGCGGCGTCCTCGAATCCGCGCAGCCGAATTTCCGCTACCAATTGTTTGAGCCGGATCGCGGCGAGAAAAGCCGTCTCAATTTTACGCCGAACGATCCTTCCTACCCAACGCAATGGCATTATAATAATACCGGCCAGACCGGCGGCACGCCGGACGCGGATATTGATCTGCCCGAAGCGTGGGACATTGAAACCGGCGATCCGAGCGTGATCGTCTCCGATCTCGACACCGGGCAGGATCTCGATCATCCCGATCTCGCCGCCAATATTTGGATCAACACCGATGAGATCGCCGGCAACAACATTGACGATGACAACAACGGTTACATCGACGACCGGCAGGGCTGGGATTTTTCCGATGGCGACAACAATCCCGACGATTATCATGATCACGGCTCGCACACGATGGGAACGGTGGCGGCCTTGACCAACAACGGCGTCGGCGTTGCGGGCATCGCGTTTACCAGCAAAGTCATGGCCTGCAAAATTTTCCCCAACGCAGTGGATGCGATTATCGCGGACGCTTTCACCTACGCCGCGGACAACGGCTCGAAGGTTTCCACGAACAGTTGGGGCGGCGGCAGCCAGTCGAATTTGATCGAGGATGCGATTGATTATTATCTCGCGACGACGAACGGCGTCGTGGTGTTTGCCGCGGGCAACAGCAATTCGAGCAACCCCGCGATTGGATATCCGGCTTCTTATGCGCCGGTGATGGCGGTGGCGGCGACGGATCATACGGATAAGAAAGCGTCGTTTTCAAATTACGGCACGTGGGTCGATATGTCGGCGCCGGGCGTGAATGTTTACAGCACGGTGCGAAACACCTACGCTTCGTTCAACGGCACTTCGATGGCGTGTCCGCACGTGGCCGGCGTTGCCGCGCTGATTTTTGCCAAAACGCCGTCGATGACCGGCGCACAGGTGCGGGCGCAGTTGCAATCCAGCACCGATAATATCGACGCACTGAATCCGGGCTTCGCGGGACTTTTGGGAACCGGGCGCTTGAACGCGAGCAAGGCGCTCGGCCTCGTGTTCCCGAATCCGCCGACGAATTTACAGGGAAGCGTCGCCGGCAACAACGTCACGCTCACATGGACCGATCCGACGTTGAACAGCGACGGCAGCCCGATCAGTCTGGCGAATATCCGGGTTTATCGCAACGGTACGCAGATCGCGCAGGTCAATCCCGGCGTGCAAACTTACCTCGACGCCGGCGCGCCGAACGGGCAGCACAGCTATCATGTGACCGCGATGAACACGGCGAACGTGCAGAGCAGCCCGAGCAATACGGTGACGTTGATCGTCGGCACGATCGATATCGTGATTTGGAAACATTCGGAAGTCACCGACGTCAATGTCGCGAAAAAAGCGCGGCAGCGCGGCCTCAGCGAGGAGCAGGTCCGCGCCCTGATGGCGCAAAATCCCGAAAGCCACAGCGCGCTGCAGGCGGCGCTGGCGGCCAACGGCAAAAGCTCGATGGTCATTTCCGATATCACCACGGTGGACCTGTCGCAGTTTCAGGCGCTCTTCGTCGTGCTCGGGGTTTATCCGAACAATCACGTCGTTGATGTCGGCAGCGCCGAAGCCGCGGCGATTGAAAATTATCTCAGCAGCGGCGGCAAAGTTTTTATGGAGAGCGCCGAGGCGTGGTATTATGATCCGACCATCGGCGGCCATGATTTCGGCCCGTCGTTCGGCCTCGACGGCGCCGCGGACGGCAGCGGCGATCTCACCACGGTTCTCGGCGTGAACGGCACGATCACGCAGGGCATGAATTTCACTTATACCGGACAGAATAATTACATCGACCGCATCATTCCGGTTGGCAACGGCGTCACGATTCACACCAATCAATCGCCGGTTTATAACTGCGGCGTTTCGCGCCTCAATAGCGGCACGGGCGCGCGCACGATTGGAACGGCATACGAGTTCGGCGGCTTGAATGACAACAGCGCCAGCAGTTTCACCAAAGCAAATTTGATGGCGCAATATCTCCAGCATCTCGGCCTTGGCGGGCCGTCGCAGCCTTCGTTGTCGATTAACGACGCCACGGTCACGGAAGGCAACACTGGCACGGTGATGGCGAGTTTTTCGGTGAGCATTTCCGCGGCCAGCAGTCAGGTGGTGACGGTGAACTATGCCACGGCGAACAACACGGCGACTGCAGGCAGCGATTATGTTGCCGCCTCCGGCACAGTGACGTTTCCGGCAAACACGACCGCGCCGCAGACGATTGCGGTGACGGTCAACGGCGATCTTGTGGATGAGCCGAATGAAACGTTCTTCGTGAATTTGAGCAATCCGACGAATGCGACGATTTCGGGCAATCAAGGCCTCGGCACGATTACGGACAACGATCCGACACCGACGATTTCGATCAATGACGTCACGGTGACGGAAGGCAACACCGGCACGGTGACCGCGAATTTTTCGGTGACACTCTCCGGCGCCAGCAGCCAAGCCGTGACCGTGAATTATGCAACGGCCAACGGCACGGCGACCGCGGGCAGCGATTATGTCGCGGCCTCGGGCACGAAGACGTTCCCGGCGAATTCCACGACGCCGCAAACGATTGCGGTAACGGTCAACGGCGATCTCATCAATGAGCCGAATGAAACGTTCTTCGTCAATTTGAGCAATGCCACGAATGCGACGATTGCCGACAATCAGGGCCTCGGCACGATTAACAATGACGATGTGGCGCCGCCAACCAACCTCGCACTCAACAAACCGGCGACGGCTTCGAGCAGCAACAGCGGCTTTCCGCCGAGCAATGCCAACGACGGCAGTGCGACCACGCATTGGCGCAGCGGCTCGGTCGGCAGTTCCACTGTGGTCTGGTGGCGCGTGGATCTTGGCGCGACGTACAACATTAATAATGTCGTGATCGACTGGCGCGGGATTTATTACGCCACGAAATATACGGTGCAAGTCTCGCTCACCGGCAGCGGCTGGACGACGGTTTATACGGATAACGCCGGCAATGGCGGTATAGATAATGTAACTTTTGCCGCGGCTTCCGCCCGCTACGTTCGCGTCCGCATGACGCAGAACAACAGCAGCACGGAGCGGATTAATGAAGTTGCCGTCTATGCCGCAGCAAGCGCATTGGCGAAATCGTCCGAGGGCGAAGAGTCCGAAGTTGCGAAGTCCGAAGTCATTCCTGACGAAATTACTTTGCAACAGAACTATCCGAATCCGTTTTCCGCGAACGGAACCTTCGGCAATCCCTCGACGCAAATTTCCTACTCCGTGCCGGGCGCGGTGCTGGTGACGCTGAAGATTTACAATCTCGCCGGCCAGGAAGTCGCGACGCTCGTTGACGAAATACGCGAGCGCGGGAATTACACGGTGACTTTTGATGCTTCACGATTGACCAGCGGCGTGTATTTTTCGTTTTTGCAGGCAGGCGAAGTGCGGCAAGTGCGGCGGCTGGTTTATATGAAGTGAGAGATAAAACGTAAAACGTAGGAATGGCAATTAATTAACTTACCCATTTCTAAGCATAGAGTCGTAGCCAAATGGGTAAGTTGTTTAAACGGCGATCCTAAGAGGTTCAACAGGAGCAAACAGAGAAAGGATTCTCCGTTTTCTCTGTTTGCTCCTGTTCATCTGGCATCCAATTTTAAACTAAGGAATGGCAATTAATTAACTTACCCATTTCTAAGCATAGAGTCGTAGCCAAATGGGTAAGTTGTTTAAACGGCGATCCTAACATTACGTTTTACACCTTACGTTTTAAAAATTTTAACCAAGGAGTTACAATGAAGAGGACCTTTATTTTTCTTTTTGCTTTGATCGGTGTGAGCGGGCGGCTGTGGGCGCAGGGGCAGCAGACGATTTTTTCGGCGATGGGCGACGTGCCTTACGGGTCGAGCGAGTACGCGGTTTTGGAGCAGCAGATGCTCGATCACAACAAATACAGCCCGTCGAAATTTCAGATTCACGTCGGCGACATCAAAAGCGGCAGCGGCTCGTGCACGCAGGCGATTTATTCCGACGTGGCGAATGTTCTCAAGATGAGCGTCGCGCCGGTTTACATCGTTCCCGGGGACAACGAAACCACGGATTGCAGCAATCCCTCGCAGGCGATGGGCTTCTGGTATCAATATTTCACCAATTTCGAGCAGAACTTTTGCGGCGCGCCGGCGACGGAGCACCAGAGCGGCACACCGGAGAATTTTGCCCTCGTGCTCGACGGCGTGCTGTATGTCGGCATTCATCTCGTCGGCGGCGGCGGCGCAAGCACGAGCCTGCAGCAGATCGATGCGGCGTGGGTCGATTTGCAGTTCACCACGAAGAAGCCGCTGGTGCGCGCCGCAGTGGTGTTTGCGCAGGCCGGGCCGAACAGCAGCCGCAACACTTTTTTTGACGCCTTCGAGCAGTCCGCAGCGACGTTCGGCAAGCCCGTGCTCTTTTTGCACGGCGACGGCCATTCGTGGATTCAGGACAATCCGTGGCCGCTGTCGAACACGATGCGCATTCAGGTGGAGCAGGGCGGCTCGGAAGATCCGGTGCAGGTCACGGTGGCGATGAACACCGCGACGCCCTCGACGACGTTTCTGCCTCAACGCAATCCGTGGTCAAGCCAAACCATCGTCAATATGCCGCCGTGCGTCAACGCCGGGCCGGATCAAACAATCGCCACCACCACGGCCAATTTATCGGGCAGCGCTGTTGATGACGGCGATCCGGCCCCGAGTAATTTGACGAAGACCTGGAGCAAAGTTTCCGGCCCCGGCGTCGTGACTTTCGGCAACGCGAACGCTTTGGCGACCACCGCGAGTTTCAGCTCGCCGGGCGTTTATGTGCTGCGCCTCACCGTGAATGACACGCAGTTGCAGGGCAGCGACGACGTGACGATCACCGTTGAGGGCGCGGCCTCGCCGACGCTGACGATCAATGATGTGACGATCAATGAGAGCAACAGCGGCGCGACGAATGTGGATTTCACCGTGAGTTTGGCCGCGGGCGACGGCTCGACGGTGACGGTCGATTATCAGATCGTCGACGGCACGGCTACCAGCGGCGATGATTACACGGCGAGTCCGAGTTCCGGCACGTTGACCTTTTCCGGCACAACGACAACCCAGACGATTACCGTCGCGATCAATGGCGATCTTGTCGATGAGCCGAATGAAACGTTTCTGGTGAATTTGAGCAATCCGGCGAATGCGACGCTTGGCGACGATCAAGGCGTCGGCACGATTACAAATGATGATGCACCACCGCCCGTCAATCTCGCGCTCAACAAACCGGCGACGGCTTTGAGTTCCAACAGCAGTTATCCGGCCGGCAATGCCGTTGATGGCAACGCCGGCACGCATTGGCGCAGCGGCAGCGTGAGCAGCACCACCATCGTTTGGTGGCGCGTGGATCTGGGCGCGACTTACAATATTAATAATGTCGTGATCAACTGGCGAAACAGTTTTTACGCCAAAAAATACACGGTGCAAGTCTCGCTCACCGGCAGCTCGTGGACCGCGGTTTACACGGACAACGCCGGCAATGGCGGCGTCGATAATGTGACTTTCGCCACGACTGCGGCCCGCTATGTTCGCATTCGCATAACGCAAAACAACAGCAGCACGGAGCGGCTTAATGAAGTGGAAGTCTACGGCACTTCGAGCGCACGGTCGAAGGGGGTCAGTGATCAGTATTCAGTGATCAGTGATCAGTTACGGCAAAATTATCCGAATCCGTTTAATCCCTCGACGCAAATTTCTTATTCCGTGTCGGGCGCGGCGCATGTCATGCTGAAGATTTACAATTTCGTTGGGCAGGAAGTCGCAACGCTCGTGAATGAAGTGCGCGAGGCCGGGAATTACACGGTGACTTTCGATGCGTCTCGTTTGACGAGTGGAGCATATTTCGCAGTTTTGCAGGCGGGCGCCGTGCGGCAGGTGCGGCGGCTGGTGTTGATGAAGTAGCCAGGTTGCCAATATGCGATGGCGCAGAAAAAGCTGGAAAAAAATTCTGATTTTTTTTAGCGTCGTCGGATAAAGCCAGGCCAACGGATGGAAAAACGACCAACGGATTTAAAAGCTTTTTTTTTACTTAAAGTTTTATCCCGCCGCGGCGGGACGATGCGCTTTATCCGTTGGCCGTTGTTTGATCCGTTGGGCAATTTTTTTGAAAATAAAGCTGCCCCGTTTGCGGGACCTTCGGTTTCCTATGAAAATAGCTTTTGTAGTAGCCTGAAAATCTGGCGTAGTCTCTTATTTTTGGAGAGAAACAAACTATGACGCGCTTCTCAGGATGGCGATTCGCGAGCGGGCTCGCGAATCTCGCACTGCTTCTCATTGTGGAAACTGCAACGGCTCAACCGGGCTCGCGTCCCAATTTGATTCTCATCGTAACGGACGACCAGCAGTGGACCACGATCGATTCCATGCCCAAGCTGCAAACGTATTTCGCGCAGCAGGGCGTCAAATTCACCAACGCGTTTGCGACCACGGCGCTGTGCAGCCCGAGCCGCGCCAGCATTTTGACCGGCCAGTATGCGCACCATCACGGCGTGCAAAGCAATAGCGGGTCGAATGGCGGCTTCTCCGCATTTAATGACGCGTCGACGCTGGCGACATGGCTGCAGGCGGCCGGATATCGGAATGGATTTTATGGAAAATATCTGAACGGTTACAGCGGCACTTATATTCCGCCCGGCTGGAACGACTGGCGCGTGATCCTAACACCGGAAGCCTATTTTGATTATGACCTGAGCGAGAACGGCGCCATTTTTTCCTATGCCGACGCCGACAGCGATTATACGACCGATGTGCTGGCGAAGAAGGCGGTGAATTTTATCAATGCCGGCAACGGTGCGCCGTTCTTCCTTTGTTTCGCGCCGAATGCGCCGCATGAACCGGCGACGGGAGCGCCCCGGCATGCTTCGTTGTTCAAGAATACGCCGCTCTGGCGGCCGCCGAGTTATAATGAGACTGATGTTTCCGATAAACCCACATGGCTCCAAAATTGGCCGCTCCTAACCAGCGCCCAACAAAACTTCAACGACATTTTTCGGCGCAAACAATATCGGGCTTTGCAGGCGGTCGATGACGCCATTGAGGATATGATCAATGCCGTCGACGCCATCGGCGCGACGCAAAACACGATTATTATTTTCATGGGCGACAACGGCATGATGTGGGGCGAGCATCGCCTGGAAGATAAATCTTATGCTTTTGAAGAAACCATTCGCGTCCCGTTGCTCATTCGCGCGCCGGGTCTGGTCACCGGCCCGCGCGAGGAAAATCGTTTGGTGCTCAATATCGATATCGCGCCGACGCTGGCGGAATATGCCGGCGTCATCCCGCCGGCGGCGAGAGACGGCAATTCTCTCGTTTCGGTGGTCAACTCCACGGCTTCAACCTGGCGAACGGATTTTTGGATTGAAAACTGGGAGAAAATCAAGAATGGCAACATTGTTCCCGAGCATCTCGGCGTGCGCGAGGCGAATTGGAAATATATCGAATATATCGATGGCGACAAGGAGCTTTATGATTTGGTGAATGATCCGGGCGAGTTGACGAGTCGCGCCAATGACCCGGCTTATGCTGCAACACAATTGCAGCTTGCAACGCGTTTGCAAGATCTCAAAAATTCGCGCGGCTGCACGGCGACGCCGATTGCGGCATTCACGTCCACGCCGGTTTTTGGTTTCCCGCCGTTGACTGTCAACTTCACCGAACAGTCAACGAACTTTCCGACCGGGTGGATTTGGAATTTCGGCGACGGCGGAACTTCGACCGCGCAGAATCCTTCCCATCAATACACGACGCCGGGAAAATATACGGTGACGTTGACCGCGTCGAATACCTGCGGCAATGATAGCGAAACAAAATCCAATCATATCACCGTGTGCCCGCCGGCTCCGGCCGCGGCATTTACGGCGACGCCGACTTCCGGCAATGTGCCGTTGACCGTCAATTTTACCGATCAATCAACGAACTTTCCGGTCGGATGGTCGTGGAATTTCGGCGACGGCGGAACCTCGAGCGCGCAGAATCCTTCGCGCACCTACACCACGCCGGGAACATACACGGTGACGTTGACGGCTTCGAGCAGTTGCGGCAATGTGAGCCTCGTCAAAACCAATTATATCACGGTCAATTGCGTGCAGCCGCCGACCGCGGCATTTACAGCAACTCCAACTGCGGGAATGGCGCCGTTGAACGTCAACTTCACTGATAACTCAACCAATTTTCCAACCGGGTGGTCATGGAATTTCGGCGACGGCGGAACCTCGAGCGTGAAGAATCCTTCCCATCAATACACGACGTCGGGAACTTATACGGTGACATTGACGGCGTCGAATAGCTGTGGCAGCAACAGCAAAACGATGACAAACTATGTCACGATTTGCGCGTCACCGCCGGCGGCGGCATTTACGGCCACGCCGACTTCCGGCAATGTGCCGTTGACCGTTAATTTTACCGATCAATCAACGAATATGCCGACCGGGTGGTCCTGGAATTTCGGCGACGGCGGAACCTCGAGCGTGAAAAATCCTTCGCGTACCTACACCACGCCGGGAACTTACACGGTGAGGTTGACGGCGTCGAACAACTGTGGCAGCAACACCAAAACGATGACGAACTATATCACCGTCAATTGCATGTTGCCGCCGACCGCGGCATTTACGGCGACGCCAACTTCAGGAACGGCGCCGTTGACGGTCAATTTTACCGATCAATCAACCAATTTTCCAACCGTGTGGTCCTGGAATTTCGGCGACGGCGGAACCTCGAGCGCGCAGAATCCTTCCTATCAATACACGACACCGGGAACTTATTCGGTGACGTTGACGGCCTCGAATGGTTGCGGCAATGCCAGTATAACCAGGACCAATTATATCACGGTTTGCACGTCACCGGCGGCGGCGTTTTCGGCCACGCCGACTTCCGGCACTGCGCCGTTGGCCGTGAATTTCACCGATAAATCAACCAATTCGCCCACGGCGTGGTCATGGAATTTCGGCGACGGCGGAACTGCGAGCACACAGAATCCTTCCCGGACATACACGACGCCGGGAACCTACTCGGTGACGTTGACGGCGTCGAATGCTTGCGGCAGCGCGAATCTCACCAAAGCCAATTATATCATCGTCAATGCCGGCCAGGTGGATTTGACGCTCAATAAAACGGCAACCGCTTCCGGCTCGGCGAGCAGCAACCCGCCGGGCAAGGCCATCGATGATAAAACCAGCTCATGGTGGCAGAGCCTAAACCTTAGCTCCGGCACGATCGTCTGGTGGAGCGTGGATTTGGGCGCAACCTTCAATGTGAATAACGTCGTGATTCACTGGCGGAACAGTTATTACGCGACCGCCTATCAAATTCAAACCTCGCCGGACGGAACCGCGTGGACAACAAATTATACCGATAGCAAAGGCAATGGCGGCTCGGATAATGTGACGTTCATCCCGACGGTCGGGACCGCCCGTCATGTTCGGATTTACATGACGAAAAACAAAAGCTCGACCGAGCAAATCAAAGAGGTGGAAGTTTACGCCGCCACGGGGTCATTGGCGAAAGCGTCCGAGGTCGCGAAGTCCGAAGTCATTACGGATTGCGGTTTAGAACAAAATTATCCGAATCCGTTTAATCCCGCGACGCAAATTTCTTATTCAGTTCCGAGCGCCGTGCATGTGTCATTGAAAGTTTACAATCTCACCGGAGAAGAAATCGCCACGCTCGTGAACGAAGTGTGCGAGGCCGGAAATCACACCGCGACGTTCGAAGCTTCGCGATTGACCAGCGGAATTTATTTCGCGGTTTTGCAGGCGGGCGAAGTGCGGCAGGTGCGGCGGTTGGTTTATATGAAATAAAAGTAAGCAAAAGCAAAGTGAAGTCCGACTTGCGCGCGACGATCTCTCTAATTTAGCAAAATCCGGCGGCGCCAGTCGGACTTCGCGCCGATGATTTATTTTGCATTAATCTCCAGATTTTCGCCTGTCCTACACTTATTAGACATGAGTTGCGCGTGCGCTCATTTTATAAAATTAACCGGTGCTGTAAAAGGTTTTCTCATCTCAATGTAAGGAGGCTACATCATGGAACGTTCCAGCCGTCTTTTCGCCGCGTTGTTTGCGTTACTGTCGCTCACCTTTGCCGCAACCGGCACGGCGACAACTTATATTGTCGCGCCGTCAGGAGGAAATTTTACCACGATTCAAGCGGCGCTGAATGTTGCCGTCGCCGGTGACGTCATTTTAGTGCGAAATAAAACCGGCGGGTATAACGAAAAAATCACTTTTCCGAGAAGTGGCAATGCCACGGCGGGTTACATTACGCTGATGGCGGATGCTGGAGCGACGCCGATTATTGACGGCTCCGGCCTTGGCGTAGGTGATATGGTGTTGATTCCGTCACGCAGTTATGTCAAAATCATTGGTTTTGAAATTCGCGACAATCTCAATGTGAACGATGCTTCCGGCATTCGCGTCACCGGCGCTGGTTCGTTCATCGAAATTCGCAACAATCGAATTCACGACATTCACGGCACGGATGCGATGGGAATCACGGTTTACGGCACGGAGGCGACGCCGATTTCGAATTTGATTATCGACGGGAATGAGATTTACGACTGCGATCCGGCAGACAGCGAAGCGCTTGTGCTCAATGGCAACGTTACGGATTTTGAAGTCACGAATAATTTCGTGCACGACGTGAATAACATCGGCATCGATTTTATCGGCGGCGAGACCGATATTCAGCCTGATCCCGCGCTCGTGGCGCGCAACGGCGTGTGCCGCGGTAATCGCGTTTTTAGCGCCAATCATGCCGACGGTTACGCCGGCGGCATTTACGTCGATGGCGGCAAAGATATTATTATTGAAAACAACATCGTTTCCGAGTGCGACCTCGGCATCGAAATCGGTGCGGAGAAATTGGGGCTCGTTACCAGCGGCGTTATCGTGCGCAACAATCTTATTTATCTCAATCAAAAAGCTGGGTTGGTTTTTGGTGGTTACGGTGTGAACAGAGGCCGCACCAACAATTGCCAATTTTTCAATAACGTGTGCTATAAGAATAATGACGGAGTTAATTTTTACGAGGGCGAATTGTGGATTCAGTATGCTGCGAATAACACGATTCGAAACAATATTTTCTACAGCGCCTCGGGAAACAATTTGCTCCGTTCCCGGGGCGGCAACAGTAACAACTCGCTCGATTATAATTATTGGTATGCTGAGGCTGGTGCGAATAACGCGAAGTTTTTCTGGAATGGGGTAAAACATGTCGGTTTTACTGCGTATCGTAACGCTACCCAGCAAGACGCCAATTCTGAATTCGACGATCCAGAGTTTGTCGATGCCCTGAATAATGATTTTCATGTCACCGATATATCTCCGGTGATTGACCGGGGCGATCCCAATCCTGCTCTTTTGCCCTTCCTCGGCGCATTTGATATCGACGGCGACCAACCGCGCGTGAACAATGGTCGCGTTGACATCGGCGCGGATGAGATTCAGCAAGGCCCCCCATCGCCTCCCGCTGCGCCGAGCAATCTGGTCGCCACGGCCGCCAACAGTTCGACCATCAATTTGAGCTGGGACGATAACTCGACGAATGAAACCGGCTTCAAGATCGAGCGCAAAACCGGTGCTGGCGGGACGTATGAGCAAATTGCTGTGGTTGCGGCGAATAGCATAACTTATTCCAACAACACGGGCTTAAATTCAGGAACGCTTTACTATTATCGCGTACGCGCTTATAACCTGGGCGGCGATTCGGACTACTCAAATGAAGCCAATGCCACCACCACTGTGCCTCCGAACGCGCCGAGCAATCTCACCGCCGCTGCGATTAGCAGTTCGACCATCAATTTGAGCTGGAACGATAACTCGACGAATGAAACCGGTTTCAAGATCGAGCGCAAAACCGGCGTCAATGGTTCATATGTGCTGATTCACACGGCTGGTGCGAATGCCACGAGTTATTCCAACACCGGCTTACTTGCATGCACGACGTACTATTATCGCGTGCAAGCCGTTAACACGACCGACAATTCAGCTTATTCAAATGAAGCGAATGCGACCACACTCTGCAATGCCAATCTCGCGCTGGGCAAACCCGCGTCGGCTTCGAGCACGAACGGCAGCAATACGCCGAGCAAAGCCGTGGATGGCAACACGACGACGTTCTGGCGCAGTGGTTCTTTAAGCAGCACGACCATCGCTTGGCTGAATGTCGATCTGGGATCAACACAAAACATTGGGCGCGTTGTCGTCAAATGGCGTGGAAACTACTATGCGAAAAGATATCAGATTGAAGTTTCTACCACCGGCTCAAATTACACGACCGTGTACACCGATAACGCGGGCAACGGCGGCACGGATAATATCGTTTTCCCCACTGTCGCGGCGCGTTATGTTGAAGTTTGGATCACTCGCAATAATACCTCGAGCGAGCGTATCGACGAATTTGAAATTTACGCCGCCGCTAGCGCGTTGCCTAAAGAACAAAGCGTCGAAAAAGTCACGAGCTTGATTCCGGACGAAGTCACGCTCGCGCCGAACTTTCCGAACCCGTTTAACCCGACCACACAAATTTCCTACGCCGTGCCGAATGCCATGCACGTGACGCTGAAAATTTACAACCTCATCGGCGAAGAAGTCGCAACCCTCGTGAATGAAATGCGGCCGGCCGGCAGATACACCGTGACGTTCGACGCTTCCAGGCTCACCAGCGGCGTGTATTTCTCGGTGTTGCAGGCGGGCGAGGTGCGGCAGGTGCGCAGGCTCGTGTTGATGAAGTAACCTCGCTCTCTCCGTTATCCTGGAAGGAATTTTTTGAGAACCGATTGATAATGTGGTGCGTAAAAAGATTCCGCCACGGTCATTGACGTCAACCTATAGCGGTTTCTATTTTCGTGAATAGGTAGAAATTTATTAAAAGCCTTATAAACATTGGCTAAAACAACTATTTTACCTATTCATTCATATTGAAACCGCTATAAAGCGGCGATTTTTTTTGTAAAAGAGCTGCGGCTTCATAAAACTCAAACACGAAGGCGATTCTGGCTGGACAGGATCGCCTTTTTTATTCTTTAAAAATGCTTGCTTTTCAAAGCAGATTGGAATTTCTTGACTATGCGGCGTCTGCTCCTTTCCGATTCGCGACGTGACAACGCAGTGGCGTGAAAAAACTGAAAGTGTGAAGCATGATCGGCAAAACCAATTCGCATTACAAAATTTACTTGGCTCTACAATGATTCATTCGTGCATGCCATTCAAAATATCTCAGGCAATCGTCATCACCGCGATTGTTGAAAACCCTCAGGGACCTGCTGGCGATGGAGAAGTCTGATGAAGAACATCGTGTTTCTTCTCTGGTTCATCCGCGCCGGCCTGGCAACGGCCTCTTTGCATGCCCAACCCGGTGTGGAAAATAGCATTAAGTTTGAGCATCTCTCCGTCGATGACGGGCTTTCAAATTCCTTTGTTTGGGCTATGCTGCAGGATAGCAGGGGATTCATGTGGTTTGGCACGGCTCACGGCCTGAACAGATTTGACGGCTATCGGTTCACGTTTTTCGGGCATCAAGGCCCCGGCACGTTGAGCGACAATTCCGTGAGAGCGCTTTTCGAGGATCATGCCGGCAAAATTTGGGTCGGCACACGTGATGGCGGGCTGAATAAATTCGATCCCGACACGCAGGCATTTACCGCTTATCAACACGATCCCGACAATGCAAACAGTTTAAGCGCCAATTATGTCAGGGCCATCTATGAATCGCCAACCGAGCCCGGAATATTCTGGATCGGCACGTATGGCGGGGGGTGGACCGGTTTGATGTAAGCCGGAAAACATTTACTCACTACCGCCAAGATCCCGGCAATCCGGATAGCCTGCCGGATGATTTCATTTGGGCGATTTACGAGGATCGGGCCGGCGTTCTGTGGATTGCAACAAACGGCGGGCTCGCTCGAATGAATCGTGCGGCCGCGAAGGAAAATGCATCCATCATCACATTTGCCACATATAAATATGACCCAACAAATTCGAACGGGCTGAGGAGCAGCGACTTTACGACAATAATCGAGGACCGTTTTAATACGTTATGGATCGGCGCCGCTGAAGACGGGCTTTATCGGTTCAGCAAGTCGTCGGGAAAATTTATCCATTATAGACACGATCCTGACGATCGAACCAGTTTGAGCCACGATGCGGTCAGGTCTATTTTTGCAGACAAAGATGGCAGCCTTTGGGTTGGCACTTACGGCGGCGGACTTAATAAACTGAGTCCTGACGAAGTTAAGAACGTGGAAAATCCACGGCTAAGATTTTCCCACTATCAGCACGACCCCGATAATCCCAATAGCCTCAGCCATAATGTTGTGAGAGACATCTACCGGGATCGCTCGGGGATTTTGTGGGTAGCCACGTGGGGCGGCGGCCTGAACAAGGTTCGCAAAGAAAAATTTGAACTCTACCGCCACGAGCCAAACAATCCCAACAGTCTCATCAACAATGATGTAACAGCAATCTCGGAGTTCTCCGCTCCGGGCGCGAACGGGCTTTTGATCGGGACGCAGCAAAGCGGGCTTACTCAACTGAGTTGGGATGATGAAAAGAATGCCTATTTCAAACACTTTCAGTTTGGTCCCGGAAATCCTGGAAGTTTGAGTGATAATTACATCACCGCCATACTCGAATCCAGAAAGGAGCCGGAATTTTTTTGGATTGGCACCTTTGCTGCCGGATTGAACAAGTTTAACCTCAAGACCGGCGCGTTTGTGCGCTATCGCCAGGACCCATCATCCCCGAATAGTCTGCCCGATAATCGGATCGTTTCATTGCATGAATCCCTGCGCAACTCCGAAGTATTCTGGATTGGCACGGACGGCAGCGGGCTGGTGCGGATGCATCTCGATAATCGGAAAAATCCAAAATTTACCCGCATTACCCTTGACACGAACAAGCCAGATGATCCGGGTATAATAGTGATCCGGACAATTTTTGAATCACCCTACGAGCCCGGCGTGTTGTGGGTCACCCTGGATCGCGAGGGGCTGTTAAAACTCACCCTGGATGAGCATGAAAATGTCAAACACGTTACCCACTATAAACATCAACCTGAAAACCCAAATGGACTGACCGGAACTCGGGCTTATGTGATTGGTGCGACAAAAGATGGCAACTTGTGGATTGGCACAAACGGCGGCATGAGCACGCTTATTCGTTCTCCCCTCGCTGCTGAAGCAAAACGAGCTTTACGCCAGGACCCCGGGCAAAGGCCTCAGTCAGAATACTTTGTTTCCTATCACAAATCAGACGGTCTGCCCAGCGAGGCGGTGCATGGCATTCTGGAAGATAGCCATGGCATGCTTTGGTTGAGCACGGATAATGGGTTGTCGAAATTTAACCCCGAAACTGGAACCTTTCGAAACTACAACGTCAGCGACGGTTTGCAAAGCAATGAATTTCGTTGGGGAGCATTTCATAAGGGAACGAGTGGAAAAATGTATTTTGGCGGCATCAAAGGCTTGAATGCATTTCATCCCGATAGCATCATGGACAACCCTTACATTCCGCCTGTTGTTTTTACCGATTTCAAAATTTTCAATAACCCGGTAAAAATCGACCCAACAGGCATGGAAAGCGGTTTTACGCTGCCACGGCACATTTCGGAAATGGATCAAATTGTGCTTCCCTTTAAGCAAAATGTTTTTTCATTTGAATTCGCCGCTCTGGACTATACCAGCCCGAACATGAACCTGTACGCATATAAGATGGATAATTTCGATGCGGAATGGAGTAAGCCGGGGCACGACAAAAGAGCAGCTTATACCAATCTCGATCCGGGTGAATACGTTTTTCGCGTGCGCGGCAGCAACAACGATGGCGTCTGGAATGAAGCAGGCGCATCGATCAAAGTAACCATCCTACCGCCGTGGTGGCAAACCTGGTGGGCGTATACGCTTTACACGGCTGTCCTCGGATTTGCGCTGTACGTTTTACGCCGCTATGAAAAAAACCGCCAGCAGCATAAACACGACGCTGAGCTTCAGCGGATGGAGGCCGAAAAGCTGCAAGAGGTCGATCATCTCAAATCGCGCTTCTTCGCCAATATCTCGCACGAGTTTCGCACGCCGCTGACGTTGATTATGGGGCAGATTGAAAGCGAGCTGGCTTCGTCAGAAGAGAAGAAAGACCGCAACAAGCTGCAAATGGCCTTCCGCAATGCGAAGCAACTGC
>Ga0247727_10005300_pt1 | contig 26362 bp, 36 predicted proteins | sample WisWelCaveWW1625_FD_202498 | JGI IMG/M metagenome (GOLD analysis project Ga0247727, IMG submission 202498) | Biofilm microbial communities from Wishing Well Cave, Virginia, United States - WW16-25 | ecosystem: Environmental > Aquatic > Deep subsurface > Groundwater > Cave microbial mat | place...
GTTCCAATACTGGACGCCGAAGAGGCGACCGTTCCAGAAGCTCCCCGTGGTCGTGTTCCGGAAGAAGTTGTTTCCGGCGCCCATCGGGATGTTGAATTCTAGAGTCGGCGGAGTGGCGAGAGTCCCGGCCGTGGACCACCCGCTGGAGGACCCGTCCAGGTAGCCCGAGATGGTCTGGCCCCCGCCGCCCGGGTTGAAGGTCCCGACGATGTGGTGCCAGACGTTGAGCGAGAACGCGGGCGAGAAGGCCCGGTCCGCCGCCGTATTCTGGGCCGTCACCCAGAAGTTGACTCCGGACGTCAGCGTCGTACCGACCCCGAGGCCCCAATGGCTCGCCGAGATGGCGTCTCCGCCGTAGAGGATCCCGTCCCCCGTCGCCGGAGCGGCGGCGGGATACTTGATCCAGGCGGAGACGCTGAAGCCGGAGAGGGTCGCGACGTTGCCGTGAATCTCCCGCATGTCCGCGTCCGACTGGATGCTCTGAAGCGGGTTCCCGGACGTCTGGAAGTCCAGGCAGTATTGCGGATCGTTGAGCGCGTCCAGCGCGCGCGCGGGCCGCGCGCGAGGGTCGAGCAGCCCCAGCTCTCCGAGGCCGCGGCGACCCTGACCGCGCGCCGGCTGCTGGAAGTCCGGGCGCCGGCTCACGACTGCACGATCCGATTGACGTAGCCGAAGACGGAGACGCCCGACGCCACGGAGACGTAGGCGGTGATGGCGACGCCGCCCGAGAAGACCTGGCCATCGAGGACCTTGACCAGGCCCTGCTGCGGCGGGATCCCCACCTCGATGCGGTCGCCGCTCGTCGTGCCCCCGGCCTCGATGGTCAGGTCCACCTGGGCGCTGCCGTGGCAGACCGCCTCCAGCCAGACCTCGTCCAGGGTGTTCGCGTCGTTCGTCGCGGTGTGGATCGCGGTCCCGGCGCCCGAGGTCGTCGAGTCCACCAGGATCCCGCGCCCGTTGACCGAGCCGGAGAGAATGAATTTCGTGAACGTCGAGGCCACTGGGGCTCCTTCTCAGCTGAAGACCTGAATCTGGATGATGTCGGCGCCCTGCGGCGGGGGCCGGGCGAACCAGTTTCCGCCCGAGAGCGTCAGGAGGTAGCCGTCGGGCTCCAGGTCCACGCCGTCGTCCACGTCGATGAGCCCGGACAGGGTCACCGCGCCCGAGATGGTCAGGCCCGAGAGGGCGAGGATGGCGCCGTCCACGTAGGACCGCGTGGTCAGGTGGGCGGGCTGGGTCGGCGTGACGCCGGATACGGTCCCGGTGAAGGGCCGCGTCCCGTCGGCGCGCGAATACTGCGGGTGGTCGTCGTCCGCGAGGCCCGAGAGCCCGCCGTGGTCGAGGGTGCCGCCGCCCCCGCCCGAGATGCCCGAGACGTTCGTCCACTGGGACCCGTTGAATTGGAGCAGGTCGCCCGAGGCCGGCGAGAACAGGGCGACGTCCCCGAGCGCCGAGAGCAGGGGGGCCACGTTGATCGGGACCCAGACGCCGCCGCTGAACCCGAGCGCCTGGCCCGAGGTCGCGCCGGCCACGCTCACGTCGGCCAGGTTGTCGAGGACCCGGGCGTCCACGTAGCCCTTCGTAGCGAGGTGGTAGCCGGAGAGCGGCGTCTGGCCGGAGGCGAGGTTCTCCAGGCGGATGTCCGCGCCCGAGACGAGCGGGAAGCGGACGACCGGGAACCAGTTGCCGCCGAAGACCCGCTGGACTTCCAGGTGGTCCGTGCCGAAGACCACGACGCGGAACACGTCGGTCCCCGTCTCCGTCCCGTCCCGAAGGGTGAAGCCGACCAGCTCGCTCGCCGGCCACTCGCCCGAGACGATGGCGCCCGAGGCGAGCGGGGCGAGGTGTCGGAAGTTGTCCCGCATCTCGACGAGGTCGCCCGAGGCGCCGCGGACGAAGTTGGCCTGCTCGGGAACATTGGGGTCGTAGGTGGTCACAGCTCAGGCACTCCCCAGTAATGCTGCCAGCGGTCGCGCAGCCCGGTGATCTTCTCGGCCCAGGTGTCTCCCTCCGAGGTGAAGAGGTCCATCCAGGTCAGAGCCGGCTCCAAGCCGCGCTGCGGAGCGCCGATGCTGCGGACGGTGAGCACCCGACGCTCGGCGTTGATCGGCGAGGTCTGGATGTCCTCGACCTCGCAGACCACATTGCGAAAGACGTTCGGCGCCGCCGCGAAGGCGACTCGGACGACGGAGCCCTGGGTCAGGCCGAAGGACCGCCACGCCGTCTCGAAGACGAAGCGCGTGCGCGCGAACGCCTGCCGGTCCGCGACGAAGTCCGCCAGGTCCTGAGCTTGAACCTCGCCCGTGTAGGCGACGCCCGACGGGATGAAGGACAGGTCGTGGATCGCCCACGCGAGGACCGGGCCCTCTGAATCGTAGCGAGGCCCGAAGACGTCGCTGCTCTCGTCGGAGCGCCCGATCAGGTAGCGCTGGAACCGCTCGGGCACATCCGCGCGAGCGTCGATGTGCCAAGCTCGCGCCCAGTAGACCTCGACCCGGTTGATGATGGCCGAGGGCGAGGTCCGCTCGATGAGCGGGCTGCCCGGCGCCTGGGAGACGTTCGGATTCGGCGTGCCCGGGAGGCGGAAGCTCGCCTCGACGTGGGCCTGCTCGGCCTCGGCCGTGTCGGGGATGACGATGAGCTGGTGACCCGCCGGCCCCCAGAAGGCGTGGCTGCGGCACTGGAGAGCGAGCTGCCGTTCCAGGTCCGGCCAGGCGAGCGGCTCCGTGATCGCGAAGTTGAACCGGAGGTCCCGCGCTCGATACTCCGCGGTGGCCGCCTCGTAGCTGGCCATGTTGATGAAGTCGGAGTAGGCACCCGAGGCCGAGTCGAAGTTGCCCCCGTCCTCCAGGTACTTCTTCTGGAGGTTCGCGAAGACGGACGAGGGCCACGCCACGTTCTTCTGGAACGGGAAGGCGCCCTCGTGGTCGCCGAGCGGGACGGAGAACCAGGGCGAGTCCCAGAAGCCGACGCCGCCGATGCCGCCGGCCGTCTCGCCGTTGTCGAGCTTGCAGAGGATTCCGCGGATGGGCTGCATGTCGAAGCCCACGTCCTCCGCGCTGGTCAGGGTGATGTCGGCATCCGCGTCCACGTCCGTGACGCGGTCCACCGTCAGGTCCGCCTCCAGCTCGTGTTCCCACGAGACCTCGTAGACGATTCCGCCGCCCGCCGTCTGGGCGTTGAACGACACGCTCTGGTTGAAGGGCTGCGGCGTCCCGAGCGGGATGGTGTAGGAGTCCTTCGAGGCCGAGGTCGGGTGGAAGAATTGGGTCAGTCCGCCGTCGCCCACGATGATGTCGCCCTGCGAGGTGAAGCGCAGAGTCGAGCGGATCGTGTCGCCGTTCGAAAAGGTCCCGCCCGGGACGTTCGGGAAGGTGAAGGTCACCCCGCCGAAGGCGCCGAGCGAGTAGCCGGTGTTCAGCGAGCCGTCGAAGGCCGCCGCCGCGGGACTCGGGCCGCTCGGATAATTCTGCTTCGTCGCCTGGACCGTCGAGACGCTCGGCGAGAACTCCGGCTGCTGGGTGATGATGATGTCATCGTTCACCACCTCCGCGCCGGTGCTCGGGAGGTTGAGGCGCGGGATGAGCACGGGCGGCTGGCCCGGCGGATCGGAGGACCCGTCATCGAACAGACGGAAGAGAGTCCAGACGCCCCAGGGCGCGGCAGGGTCCGTGATGTCGATGACGCTCGCGTTCTCCAGCCGCTCGAAGGCGAACGGGATGATCCGGCCGTCGAAGGTCCAGAGCGCCATCGCCGTGATGCCCGAGAATTGCGAGGGCCCGGCGCCGGAGTCGAGGCACGGGTTCGCGCTCGGAAGGAAGCGATACTCCGTCATGCGCTGCTGGACGACGGCGCCCTGCGGGACGTTGAAGTCCACCAGCGCACCGAATTCGAGCCGCCACGGAACCGTCGAGCCCGGGACCACGCGCTGGTCCGTGACACCGGAGACGGTCAGAAGCTTGTCGAGCCGGTGGAGATAGACCTGCTGGCCGACGAGGCCCGAGACCTGCTCGGGGCCGAAGTCCGTCTGGAACTCGATGCCCGAGACGGTGCCCGAGAGCAGCGGCCGGGCCGTGAAGCCGTAGACCCCGGCGTCCACCCGGACCATCTGCACCCAGGAGTCGGGCGACCCGATGACGATCGGGATCACGCGGCCCTCGTCGGCCGGGTCGAGGTTCGGCCAATCGACGCGCTCGGCTCGCTTGAAGTTGAGCGTCTGCCGACGGAGTGAGTCGCGCGGATAGAGCGGCAGCCGGAAGCCGTCCTGCTGCACCTCCTGCGGGGAACCGAATTGCCCGTTCTTCCGGATGGGCGTCCAGTCCGCCGGGACCAGGTCCTCGGGCGTCTGCCCCGGCTTGAGATAGCCGACGAAGAGCGTGGCGGTGCTGCCCTCCCAGGCGTAGTCCTCGTCCACGATCGCCGCGAGAAGCGAGTCCGCGTGGCGGAAGGGGAGATTCCGGACCGGGATGCCGACGGGGTGGCCGGGCGTCTCCTCGCCGAGCTTGAACGCCAGCTCTTCCTCGATGACCGCGGGCGGGCCCAGGAAGGCTTCGTACAGGTCGCTGCTCGGGCCGCCCGAGAAGGTCCGGGTGGCCCAGCGGATGGGCGCGTTCGGTAGTCCGTTGACCCGCGAGAGGAGCGTCCCGGAGAGCGCGTACACCGCTCCGTGGAGAGCGTTGCGCTGGGTCGCGTCCTGCTGGGCGGGGGTGATTTCCAGGCTCATTCGTCCGGGATCTCCTGGACGAGGCACGGGAAGTTGTAGAGCCCGGCCTGGTCATCGAACGTATACTCGGGCTCGGGCATCTCCGCCCAGTAGCTCTCGCCGAGGTCGTCCGCGAACCAGAAGGGCTCGCCGCCGTCGTTCTCGCGGAGGAAGTCGATGAAGGGCCGGACCTCGTCCTCGGGCACGACCAGGTTGAAGCTCACCCGGTTCAGCTCCTCGCCGTACCGGATGCGGAACGGCGCGCCGCCCGGGATGGCGATCCGCTGGGTCTGCTGGATGACGGAGCGGTCCACTCCGGCGATCGGGCGATTCGGGAAGGGCAGGACCTTCGCCAGCATCGCCTCGTAGATCACCGGCGTCGCCAGGCCCGATACCGTCCCCGAGACCGTGACGCGCCAGACCCGCCGCGCCGTCGCCGCCCCCGAGAGGGTGACAACGAACGGGGTGTCCGAGACCGGCGAGACCTCCGCGTGCTGCGCCGAGTTGCTGCCATTGACGTCCTCCGAGATGATGCGGAAGACGTGACCGGAGAGGCTCGTCCCCTTCACCAGGACGAAGGCTTCTCGCGTCGCGGCGTCCCCCAGAGTCAGCTTGGCTTCGCCCTGCAGGACGCCCGAGACGGTGCCCGAGACCACCGGCCACGGGAGCGAGACGTCCGAGTCCGCGATGCGGCGGACGGGGAACGCCTCGTCGGTGTTCGTGCCCGAGAGCACGCCGAGGGCCAGGAGATTGGAGAAGTGGATGACGGGGATCATCAGTAGGTCCTGGGGTTATACTGGATGTCCGGCGGGAGGATGCCGAAGCGCCGAGCCTCGGCGATGCGCTCCCGGACGATCCGATTTCGAGTGGTCGGGTCCACGACGCCCTGGGCGTTCAGCTCGCTCAGGACGGTCGCGGTGAATTCGGCCACCGCGCGGTCCACCGCGGCCTGAGCCTGAGAGGTCACGCCGTCCGCGTAGGCGCGCGCCGCGTTGACGCCCGCGGCGCCCACGTAGACGTTTTGCCCGCCGCCAGAGACGCGCGCGAGAGAGGCGATAGCCTGGTTCGCGAGACCGACCGCCGCGAAGGGGTCGGAGAAGTCGAGGCTCTGGCTGGAGACCACCGTTCGACTCGCGGACAGGGAGGCGATCTGATTGGAGGCCGAGGCCGCCGCCGCTCCGGCCGCCGCGGCCGAAGCCGCCGCGTCCGAGTAGCTGTCCGCCAGGTCATCGGCCGCGCCGGCCGCCTGGTTCGTCGCGTTCGTGACGTCGTTGACGTTGCCCGCGGTCTGGTCCACGGCCGCCGCCGCGTTCTTCCAGAGGTCCACCAGTCGCTGGGCTGCGCCCGCCGCTCCGCCCCCGGCCGCCGCCGCGACCTCGCGGATGGTGGCCGCGGTCGAGTCGGCTTCCTTCCGCGCGAGCCCGAAGCGGTCCGCGACGATCCCCACCTGGGTGGCGAGCGAGGCACCGCTGTCCTGGGCCTGCTCGATCTGAATCGTGAGCGAGGCCGCTTCCGTCGCGGCCTTCTTCGACTCGGCCGCCGCGGCGCGGAGATTGTCTGCGAGCTTCTGGGTCTGCTCGGCCGCCGCGAAGTTGCCCGTCGCCGCATTCAGGACGGTGAAGACATCGTTGATGGCGGCGAAGGCGGTCTGGATGCCAGCCGCCACCGCGTGATAGGTGGACTCGATGCGCGAGGCGAGCGAGAGAGCCAGCTCGAAGCCGCCGCGGATGGCCGCCGCCGCGGCCGTCGCCGCCTGCGTCAGGATCTCGAAGCCGACGCCCTGCCCGATCCGGTCGGTGATCTCGTCGAGGGCGGTCTGGATCTCCGTGATCAGCGGGCCAAAGGCATCGTTGAACGCCTTGCCCAGGAGCTGCAGGAAGTCCTCGATGCTCCCGCGGAGCCGGTCGAGTCGGCCCAGGAACGTGTTGCCGAGCGCCTCGGCCTGGCCCTCCGTCGCCTCGGCCGCCGCGCGGAACGCGCCGCCGGCCTTGAGCTGCTCCGTCGTGAGCTGCTTGACCTGGGGGAGGTAGCGCGCGATGGCACCCGCGTTGCCCTGGAGGGTCCGGCCGAAGAGTCGCGCGGCAGTCTCGGCGTCCTGGCCCGTGGCTGCGGCGAAGTCGAGTACGACCTTCGTGGCCGGTCGGAGCTGCTCGGCCGCGACGCCCACCGTCGCGAGCATCTTGGCGACGCCGACCGTGGTGTCGTCCTGGACGCCCGTGGTCCGCTGGAGGGCCGTGGCATACGCCTCGACCTCGGACACGATCCGCTTGAAGCCGGGGACACCCTGCGCCTGCAGGATATTGGAGAGACCGGCCACCCGCTTCTCGTAGTCGCCCTGGGCCTTCGAGCCTACCAGGGTGGCGGCCGTCAGCCCGGCGACGCCCGCCGCAGCGGCGCCGAGCGCGGCCGTGAGGCCGCCGGTGATCACGCCAAAGGCCGCCGGGCCCGCCTTCCCGAGGAAGCTCCCCAGCGCGGTCTTGGCGCCGTCGAGCGCCTTCGACCACCCGGAGACATCCAGGGAGAGCTTGCCTTCGGCGGTCCCGGCGTCGAACGGCATGGCTCTCCTCCTATCGGGCGCGGCGGCGGACGCGCGCCTGTTGGCGGCGCGCCTGCCCGGCCTTGTGCTTGGCCGCGACCATCGCCTTCACCCGCTTGGCGATCAGCTCGTCCAGCGGGTCGGTCTTGTCCGGGTCGGTCACGTCGAGCATGCCCGCCAGGAGGAAGTAGAACTCCGGGACCGGCATCCGCCGCAGGTCGTCGAGGCGATACTGCGGGAAGAAATGGAGGAACCGCGCGACGAGGCCGCGCGAATAGTCCCCCTTCTTACGCCGAAAACCGAAGGACGCTGACCCGCTTCAGGACCTCCGTGACCGCGCGGAAGAGCGCGACCTCCTCGCCCAGCTCCCACGGCGGGGCCGGGAAGGTGGGGCAGAGGATGCGGATGAGGTCCGGGAGCTTCGAGAGCAGGCGGCCGGTGAACGTCTCGTTCGACTCGTCCTTCTGCTTCTCCAGGCTCGACCCGTCGAGGGTGAGCGCGCCGAAGACGCTGAGCGCCGTGGCGCCGAGGGTGTACCGCTCGCCGCGGAAGACCACCACCACGGGCTTGTAGTCCGTGCGCGCGGCGTCGAGGTCGATCACGTCTGCGACCTGGATGGGCTTGCCACCCGGGGTCTCTTCGGTCGTCGGGGTCTGGATGGGCTTGCCACCCGGGGTCTCTTCGGTCGTCGGGGTCTGGATGGGCTTGCCACCCGGGGTCTCTTCGGTCGTCGGGGTCTGGGGGTCCGTCATCGGGGGTTCTCCTGCCGGCTAGATTGCCGGCTTCTGCAGGGCTACGAGGATCCGGCCGAGCACGCCGCGGAATCCGTAGAGGACTCCGCCGCCGCCAGCCATCTGCACCAGGTCGAGCAGTCGCTGCCAGTCTACGAGGCCGAGGCAGCTCTGCGCGTCCGCCATGAAGCCGGGCCCGACCACGCCGAGCGCCCCCAGCGCTTGCACGCCGAGGACGACCGCGAGGCCGCGAGTGACCCAGGACTTCGAAGTGGGCTTGTCGGGAAGCATCGTCGAGGTCTCCTAGCTCGGCGGCTCCAGGGCCCGGGTCTATAGACCTGGGCCCGGAGCCGCCGGGGCCGTAGGAAGATCAGGCGGGAGGATGCGACCCGCTGAGCACGTAGAAGGGCGTCTCCACCCCCGACACCGTCGAGTTGAAGGCGGTGAAGGTGGCCAGCCACGCCTGCTGGGCCTCCTCGCTCAGCGTCAGCTCGTCCAGCTCCGTCGCGACCGCGGCCGGGAAGACGAAGGTGGCGGAGCCGTCGCGGGCGACCAGGCGCAGCTCGTCCGCGTGGTCGAGGTAGTCGTCACCGGGCTGGCTCTTCGGCAGCACGATCGCGCCGGAGAGGGCGCCGCTGGTGATGAGCGCCTCGGCGAAGGGCATGAGGACGCCGGACATGGTCGGGAGGCCGAGCGTGTCCGCGACCGGGACGCCGATCGTCACGGTCTCGCCGCGTCGGAGGATCCGGACGGGGTTGAAGTTGCCCTCGTCGTTCGCGGTGAGCGCGAGGACCTCGGGCGCGATGGACAGGGCGATCTCGCCGAACACGCGGACGGCGGAACCCCCGTAGTAGACGTCCGCGGACAATCCGTGGACGGTGTCGGTGGGAAAGGGCATGGACCCGTTACCTCAGAAGCCGCGCGGTGAAGTTGACTGCGACCGTGAACCGTTCACTGTCGGCGGGCCCGGGGCCCAGATCTTGGGGCAGCGCGGTGCCCCGAAGCCAGAGCACGCCGAAGCCGCCGATGTTCTCGGCGCGCCGGTCGTGCAGGTTTTCGTAGATGGCTCGCGCGACCGCGCGAGCGCCCGAGACCGTGCTCCCGTCCACCAGGACCTGGATGCCGTAGTCTTCGGTATAGTCCCAGACCACGGGCGTCCCGCCGCTACCGCGGAACACCGCGATGACGTCGGGCTCGGGCTCGAAGTCGCGGCGGTAGCCGTCCTGGAGGGACACCCCGCTCGCGGCGTAGAGGCCGCCGATGCCGGAGGCGACGCAGAGATTCAGCGCGGCGTTGACGAACATCAGACCCCCCGCGCCGCCCGCCAGAAGTCGCGGAGGGCCACGCCCATCTTCTCGCCGAGCTTGAAGCCGCGCAGCACCCGCTCGATATACTTGGGGCCGGCCTGCCCGAATTCGTTGCCGGCCTTCGAGACCGTCCCGGGGCCGCGGGAGTCCTGGCCCATCTCGTGGACGATCCCCGCGTAGGGCGTCAGGAACTTGAAGGTGGTGGTCGTGCGCCGCCCGCGCGGCGTGCTGACGACCTCGCGGATGGCCGAGGACTCCAGCTCGCCTTCCTTGAAGGGAGCCAGCTCGACCATCTTCTGCATGGCATCGACGCCCGCGTCCTTCGCCTTCTGGTGGATGACCGGGAGGACGTCGTCCCCGAACCGCTCCAGCATCTTGCGGAGCGCCTTCTCGGGGAGCTTGAGCTGGACCCGCGCGCGGGCCGCCATCAGACTGCCTGGCGCAGGGTGAGATGGATGAAGCGCTCCGTGGCCGCGAGGTTGCGGCCGGGGAAGGCGGTCAGCACCTCCCAGCGACGGTCGCGGACCACCAGGACGTCGCGCCGCTTGACCGCGGAATCCGGATGGATCAGGGTCTCGGCCACCGCCTCGAAGGTCTCGCCCTCGATGGCCACCCGCTTCACAAGCGTCTCCCAGAAGGTCATCGGGACGTCGCGCTCGATGGGAGCGAAATTCTGGAGCCGGCCGTCCGGCCCCAGCTCTCCGCGCTCGACGTCGCCGCGGTCGCGGAAGGTCACGCCCATGCTCAGCCTCGAATGGTGGTCCGGCGCGGACCGCGGACCAGCCCCGAGCGCAGGAGGATGGAGTCCGCCTGGGGGTGGCTGGGCCGGTCGAACCGGAGCGGCCGGGCGTAGGTGAAGGACTCGGAGTGGGGCCCGATCGTCTCGGATCGCTGGGTGATCGCGCCGCGCTGGGAGGGGTCGGCCGGGGGCCAGAGGTCCACGCCGCGAGACGCCAGCAGGGCGTACTCGCACTGCGCCTCGGGGACCGGGCTGGGCACCTGGTCCTCGTCCCATAGGATGTTGCGCTCGACGTCGAAGGCCCCGATGGCCGGGAAGTGGAGAGACTGGCCCGAAGTCGTGCGGTAGCCGGCGAGGCGCCAGCGCCGCTCGATGAAGAGGCAGCCGGAGACGAGGAAGGTGGCTTGCTCGTCCTCCGTGAAGCCCTCCCACTCGTCTAGCACCCCGACGCGCTCGAAGTAGCCCGAGGCGCCCGACAGGGTCTGGTAGGAGTTGGCGTCCACGAGGCCGGAGCCGGTCTCGACGACCATCTCGGCGGCGGTCAGGAACATCGGGTCTCCCTCAGGTCGTCAGCCAGCGGCGGACGCCCTCGATGATGCCGAACCCGACACCGGCGCCGGCCGCGCCGACGAGGGCGCCACCGGCGGCGCCGACCTGGCGCGGGCGCGGCTCGGGCTTGAGGCCGCCGAGGTCGATGATGAGCTGGAGCTGGCCCTGGATGCCGACCAGTTGGCCCTCGATATGGGCCACCCGCTCGGAGACCTCCCCGACGGAGCAGCAGGGCTCACTCATTTCGGGGGCTGCGGCGTGAGGGCGAACATCGGGGCCCGGTTGCCCGGCAGGCGCCGCTTGGCGGGGCGCCGTCGATCCGGGCTCGGCCGCGCGGCGCGCTGCTCGCGCTGCTCGCGGCGGAGGTCCACCAGCGTCGGCCCTGCGGCCGGCGCCTCGGGCTCCTCGGCCTTGACCGGGAGCGCCTCGGCCGGGTCCTCGACCAGGCCCGGAGGCGGAGAGACATTGACCACGCGCGGGCGCTTGGGCTTGGGCGCGGGCGCGGGAGCGGCATCGATCAGGGGGTCGTAGGACGTCTGGTCCATGAAGAGATGCTCCTACGCGGCTCGGGGGACGGCCGCGCGATGAAGACGATGGGGCGGGGCCCTCTTGCGAGAGCCCCGCCCGGTGATCAGCCGTTCGTCCGGAGACGGGCGAGCTTCACCTGCTTGCGCTCGGCGAAGACCCGGTTCCAGTTGACGCCCGACGCCAGCTCGGCGTAGGTCGCCGCCTCGCCGGCCATCGAGGCACCCAGCCACGCGAAGCCGCGCGGGTGGATGAGGTGCTGCTGCCGCGACACGAGGATCTCCGTGCCGCCGCCGTTGCCCTGCAGCTCCTCGCGCTGCACCGCCACCGGGACTCGCGGCTCCGCCGTGCCGTAGGCGAGTGCCCCGGCGCCGAACAGATACGAGTCGTAGACGGTGTGGCCCGAGATCGTGGCCGTCGGCATGCCGTCGTCCACGATGACGCGCCGACCCAGGAAGGTCGGGATCTGCGTCTCCCCGCGCGAGTCCGGGATGAACTCGATCAGGTTGTTCACCTGGGCCTGCGTGAAGACCATGCTGTGCATCGCGATGGCCGTGACCTCGTCGGCCCGGTCGCCGAGGGTGGCAGCCGCCTGCAGGAACGCCGGAGCGTTGAAGCGGTTGTCGTCGGTCACCGTGCCGCTGAGCGAGACGATCGACTCCGTCATGTCGCCGGAATCGTTCGCGTCGTTGTCCGCGAAGAGGCCCTGCAGCGTGCGGATCACGCGCGTCTGGAGGACGCGCGACCAGTAGGACGACACGCGCTGGGCGATGGCGTCCATCGGGTCGTCGCCGGCCAGAGCCGTGACGAGATCCGCGGCCTTCCAGGCCTGGTTCACGTTGTGGCGCTGCGCGACTTCCTCGCCCGTGCCGAGCTTCTTCGGAATCGCGCTGTTCTCGCTGTCGTCCGAGACGTTCGGCTCGTCGTTCGCGAGGTCGCGCCAGTGCGGGATCGAGAAGGTGCGCCCGCCACCCTGGAGCAGGGAGTTGAAGAACTCCCCCGTCTCCATGATGCCGGACTGGACGAACGCCGTCTTCTCCGTGGTCAGCACCTGCACGTAGGGTGCGAAGACCTCCGGAATCACGACGTCCGTGAGCTGGACCAGAGCCATTGTAGGCTCCTTTCGTTTTCAGGTTGATGTTTGAGGGACGTCCCGGAGGTCTCAGACCGTCGGGCTTTAAGCGGGCCAGCCGCTCGGGTGCGCCTCGGGGCGCGTCGGCCTCAGGCCGCCGCGCTCTTCGGTCGCAGATTCGCCGGGAGCAGGTCGGCTCGGCCGGCCTCCTGCGCGTACCGCTGAGCGAGCGCAGGATTCGACCGGCAGAGCTTGGCCCACTCCGTCATGTTGGGCTTCTTCGCCTTGAGCGGGTTCGCGCCGGCCGCCTTGCGGTCGCCGCCGTTCGCCGCGCCCGCGCCCTGGTTCTCGGGGAACCAGTGCGGGACGGTCCCGCCTCGCTGGAGGTCGAGGAACCAGTCCGCGACCGTGACGCCGTCCTTCGTGGTGAAGACGCCGTCTTCGTTCTCATCGAAGATCCGCTCGGCGCGGAGCTTCGCGTCCTCCAGGACGGAGGGGGCGCGGAGCTTCACGCCCTTCTCGCCCGTGGTCGCCGTGGAGAGCGCGTCGGCCAGGCGGCGCCGCTTGTCGCTGCCCTTGAGCGTGCCGTTCTCCTCGCGGAGCTTCTCCACTTCCGTCTTCAGGGTGTCGCGCTCGCGCTCGACGGGGCGGAGCTGCGTGGTCAGGCGGCGGGCGATGAGCGGTTCCAGGGCCTTCTCGTCCACCTTGCCGCCGGCCTCGACCTGCGCTCGAAGGTCCTCGACCTGGTCGTTCAGCTCGATGAGCTTCTCGGGGGTCAGGTCACCGAACGCCTGGATGCGCTTCTTCGTTTCCTTGTGCGCGAGGCGTTCCTTCTCCAGGGCGCCGCTCAGGCGCGTCACGTCTTGCTCGGCCTTCAGGCCGCCCTCGACGTCGAGGACGAAGACGTCCCCGCTCTGGGTGTAGAACTCGCGCTCCGACTCCGGGATCTCTTCCTGGGTCGCGTAGGTCCGTTTCAGACTCATTTCCGTTTCACCTCATGGTCCCGCGCCCCATGTCGCGGGTGGAATTTGGCCGGCGCCGCTATTCGGCGTCGGCCGGGGGATCCTCCTCGGGACTCGGGATGTCCGAGCCCGCAGGCGGATTCGCGGGAGCAGGCGGTTCGACCAGAGGCTCCTCGCCCTCGATCTCGGCCAGCTCGTCTTCGAAGGTCATCTCCGTCAGCCCGTTCTTCTCCGCGTAGCTGTGGATGGAGCGGAGCGAGAGGGGAGCGCCCTTCGCCTTCGCGTCCATCGCGTCGCCCACGGAACGGGGCTCGACGCGGACCTCGGCGAAGTTGAGGTTCGGGGTGACGATCACCGCCTCGGGATCGGCGCCCATCCAGGTCGCGCACTGCCGCAGTGCGGTCTGGAGACCGGCCGCGCCGGTGAGGGCGATGCTCTGGAGGGTCGCAGTGGCCGCGGCGATGCGGATGCGGAGCGCGTCGCCCGACTCGGCCTGCGAGCCCGGCGGATGGAGAAGCTGGGCGCCCTTGCCCTGGGCCTCGCGACGCTCCTCGGAGAGCGCCGTGCGCTGCTCCTGGAGGGCGAGCGAGGAGACGCCGATGAACTTGGCGTCGCCCTGCAGCGGGACGCGGATGACGGAGCCGACGCCCACGCGGACCTCGTCCTCCGAATCGCTCTCCTCGTCATCGTCGGGGGACCCCTCCTCCCCGATGATCACGAGCGTGTCCTGTCCCTGATGGTGCAGGCTCTGGCGGTAGTCCGCCTCGCCCCGGTAGATGCTCAGGCAGAGGCGCGCGAGCCCGAGCAGCGGGATGATGCCGGGCGAGAGCGCGAGGTCCGTGGCGCCGACGACCGTGAGCGGGATGAACGGGAGCGTCCGGCCGGCCAGGCTCGGCTCGACGACGGCCGACTTCCGGCCCTCCACCTCCGTCCAGGTCCGATAGGTGCGGGCGAGGCTCGCGACGCGCTCGGCGCCGTCGATCATCTCCGGCGTCGGGACGCTCGGGTCGGAATCGTCCGTCAAGACGAGCGCGCGACCGCGGATCACCGTCGTCCAGGTCAGCCCGTCGGTCCCGATCTCGGGCCGCGTCTCGTCCAGGATGGCCATCCGCAGCTCGTTCGGAGAGAGCGTGTCGAACGGCTCGTCGGACCAGTTGACGAGGAGGCGCGCGGGGTAGTCGAGGAGAATCGGCGTATTCCGGCCCTGGACCGCGTCGCCGAGGAGCGCCAGGCGCCCGTACAGGAGCTGGTTGAGGTGGATGCGCCGGAGAAGCATCAGGAGGGACTCGCCCCTCCGCGTCGCGCTCTCGCGCATCGGCTCCATCGCCGCAGGGAGCTGGATGCGCGCCGGCTCCCGGTTCAGCACGCCCACCAGCGTCGAGGCCGCGTCCTGGACGTAGTCGGGGAACTTCGCGCGCGCGAGATAATTGACGTATCGCAGCCAGCCCGGGCTGGTCAGGCTCTGCGTCGCGCCGTCGAGGACCATCCCCGCGGTCAGCGGGAGGTAGATGGTCGTGGCATCCTTGATGTGCCGCTCGCCCGCGAAGGTGTCGGCCATGACCACGTAGTCCGGCGCGACGATGGAGAAGTCCGGGTGGATCGACGTCAGGAGAGAGTTTGCCTGCGGCACCTAGCTCAACCCCTTCGCGCGTCCGGAACGCGCCTTCGCCGGCTTGGGAGCGAACGTCACGACGAGACCGTCCGCGTGGTCCGGAGACGCGACCCCGCGAGCCTTCATCTGCGTCTTGCGCTCGATGGCGATCTTCCCGGTCTCGGTGAACGAATACTTCGGGAGCGAGAGCTGCCCGCACACCTTCGGGTCGTCCGGAAGCAGGAGCAGCTCGTCGAGATCGTAGAGGCGCCCGCCCTTGCCCTGCACCGCCAGCCAGTGTTCGTGGGTTCGGAAGAGGCGCTCGCGCGCCGTCCACCATGCCTCGGCGCGCGCGTTGATGAACTTCTTGGAGGCGGGCTTCCCGTCGGGCCAGACCTTGCCCGAAGGCCGGTTGCCCACGTTGATCGGGATGCAGCGGAGGTCGCCCGCGATGCGGAGGAGAGTGGACAGGACGCCGCGGCCGACGCCGACGGAGTCGAATTTCACCTTCGTGATCCGGTGCTGCGCCGCGAGCGCGCAGGTCCGACCGGCCGTGTTCGTGGTGTCGCCGTCCATCCAGTCCGTGGACTTGTAGACGACGGGGCCCTTCCGCGGGACGAACACGCTGGGCGCCTGTCCGCCGCCGACGTCCAGGCCCGCCTCGAAGACGACGTCCTCGGCCTGCTGCAGCCACTTCGCCAGCTCGCCGTTCGCTTCGAGGTGCTTGCGGAGGAGCTGCGAGGAGAGGACCCACTTCCCCGGGATCGCGACGTCGCCCGCGCTCGCCTCGTAGTCGAGATCAATCTCCTGGGCGAGAATCTCGGGCGTCAGCTCTCGCTGCTTGGCTTCGTACCAGGCGAGATCCTTGCGCGGGTCCGAGGTCCAGTGGAAGGTGAAGACCTTGACGGCGCCGCTCATCTTGCGCCGATAGAACGGGTTTCCCGTCCCCTTCGGCGTCGAGATGTCGATTCGCACGTCGGTCGTGTTGGAGAGCGCGGCCTCGACCTGCTCGGGCTGGTCGAGCGAGGCGGCCTCGTCCACGAAGTAGATGGAAGCGCGGTCGCCGCGGCCGATATCTGAGCCGCCGTCGCCGGTGATCACGGCCCCCGTCTCCGGGTTCCGGATCCTCATGTAGCGAGCGTGGTCCTTCTCGCTCCAGCCGATGGGCTGGAGGGCGCGAGGGAGGCGCCGGATGATGATCCGGACCTTCTCCAGCAGCGACTTCGGGACGCCCAGGGTGTCCACGTCGTCGAGGGACTGCGAGCCGAACCCGATGGCGATGCCCGGCGTGAAGATCCACTGCCGAACGGACCAGGCCGTGGAGAGCCAGGTCACGCCCGCGTCGCGGGACTTCTCGACCAGGCCGTGCTCGCGCCCGCTGAATCGCTCGTCCAGCCAGTCGAGGTACTCGCGCTGGCGCGGGAAGAGGACGAAGGGGACGAACGGGTCCTTCCCCTGGTTGACGTACCGGGGCTCATACGTGAAGACCCAGTCCTCGACGAATTCGGCCGAGGGCGCGGATCGGTAGTACGCGATCAGCCGGTCCCAGTCCTCCGGCTCGCGGAGTCGGTCGAGGAGGTTCCGCCGATAGCGGAAGATCGGCGCGTAGTCCGGGCTCTTCCAGTCCAGCGGGTGCGGGGTTCCCATCGGGCTAGAGGGTGCCGAAGGGCTCCACTCGCTCGCGCGGGTCGGGCGGGATCGTCTTCGCCCGCGAGCCGCGGAGAGCCTTTCGAGCGCCCTTCACCACCGGGATGATGCTCGGGAGGCCCGGCGTCGGACTGTTGATGCTGGAGTCCACGATGGAGTCCTGGTCCCGGCCCTGCCGCGGGCCGTAGGTGATTCGCGTGCGAGTCTTCCGGGCCATCTAGCCCTCCCATGTTTCGACCGGGTGCTCCGTGCTCAGAGCCCCGCAGGTTGCGTGGACGCCCGGGTGGCCGGGCTCTCGGGTGCAGCGGCGCCCGCTCCGCGCGGACGCGAAGCAGCGCGGGCCGAATCGACCCGCCGGCAGCCAGCACCCGAGGCAGGAGAATTCCGGCCCGTCCGGGAAGACGTGGTCGGGGAACACCGCGGCGAGAGGCCGCGAGCCCATCTCAGACGACCTGGTCCGTCCGGAGCGTCGCGACGCCGTAGAGGACCGTGGTGACCTTGCCGCCGAAGACCAGCTCCACTTCGTGATAGTAGTCTCCGCCGCGGAGGTCGGCCGTGTCGTTCCCATCGATGGAGATGACGAGCTGCCCGCTGACGCCGCCCGAGACCAGCTCGATGCCGGAGCCGAGCGAGTAGGCGACCAGGGGCTGGCCCGGATTGCGCGGGGCCGGGAAGGTCCCGGCCGCGAGACGCCCGAGCTGCCAGCGCACGGAGGTTGCGCCGGAGATGGGCTGGACCGCCTCGTCCTCATCCACCACGGTCACGACCAGGTCGAGGTCGTCGCCGGAGAACTTCTCGAAGTCGCCGCGCTTCGCGCCCAGGGCCATGTCAGCACTCCCGCCGAACAGCGGCTTCGAAGGTCTTGACGACGTCGCGCCGAGCGGTCAAGGCCGCCTCGACATCGCGCCGGGCGGTCAGGAGGTCTCGGACGACCCGGCGCGCCTGAAGGCAGAGGACTCGGACCAGCTCCTCGGCCGCCGAGGTGGTGCCCGGCGACCAGAGGACTACGAGGTCCGACCCGGCGCCGACGACTCGGCCCAGGCCCACCATCAGACCGGGTCCCGCTCAGCGATGAGGGTGCCGCTCGGGCGATTCGTCCCCGAGATGTCGTCCCCGTTGAGGTCGAACAGGTCGGCGCGCTGGATCTCCGTCACGCCGTCGTCTCCGAAGACGACCTCCTGCCAGGGGGTCGTGCCGTCGTCGATCTGCCGGCGATTCGTGATGTGCCGCCGCGCGTCGAGGACCGTCAGGCCCGTCGAGCCGGAGGCAACGTGGTCCGCGTTCGCTTCGTCCCAGACCGCGTCCGCGATGGCCGCGGCCGTGGGGCCCGTCGAGCCCGAGACCGCGCCAGAGGCCGCCAGGAAGAGGGACTCCCCGGTCGAGCCCACGGACAGGTGGTCCGCCTGGTCCTCGTCCCAGATCGAGTCCACCGCCTGGTCCAGGAGGTCCATCTCCTCGCCGTGGGTGGACGTGTCTTCGAGCCGAGCGCCCGTGGAGCCGCCGGAGAGGTGGCCCGCCAGGGGCTCGTCCCAGACCGCGTCCGCGATGGCCGCGGCCGTCGGGGCGAGGCCGGAGGCGCCCGAGAGCGCCGCGCCGGTCGAGCCTGCCGTGAGATGACCCGCGAGGGCCTCGTCCCAGACCTGGTCCGCGACGCCGCTGATGGCCGCGCCGGTCAGGGCCATCGCATCGCCCGCGACCGCGCGCGAGGAGACCAGGACGTCGAGGCGCGTGCCGCGCACCAGCGTGTCCGTGAGGGCGTTCCAGCCGGTGGCCTGGTCGTCCAGCTCCCCGACGCCCGAGAAAATGTAGACGCCGCCGGTGGTCGAGGCGCCCAGAGTGATTCGGGCGCCGTTGCCGCCGATGCCGACCTGGTGGTCGGCGCTGGTGCCGCCCTGGACCACCCACGTCCCGATGACGGCGCCGATTGCCACGCGCGTCGTAATGGGCGCGCCTGCCATCTCGATGACGGCGCCGAACGCCTCGTCCGTCGAGACGTCGAGGCCGATCAGGGACGTGGCCGGGCGGATCGTGCCGCGGACCAGGGCCGTCAGGAAGAGGCCGCGGAGGCCGGAGATGGTCTGGCCCGTCACGCCGATGGTCAGCTCGGAGCCAACCACGCCACTCGGAGTGGTGGAGAAGTCGCCCGCGATCGTCAGGCGCTCGAAGCCGGCGCCGTTCAGGACGCAGCCCGAGGCGGCCGTGACGCGGTCGTTCAGGGGATCCTGGCCCTCGAAGGCGAACCGGGTGAGGTCGCCCGAGAGCGTCAGGGCCCCGCGCACGCGGAGCACGCGCGGGAGGTTGAAGGTCGAGCGGATGGAGAGCGCGTCCGCCAGGTTGGAGACCGGGGACTCCGGCGTCCCGAGCGGGAAGGTCGTCCCGACCGCGCCCGAGATGGTGTCGATGGAGACGCCGCCGCGGTAGCGCTGGATGGCGCTCTCGTCCGAGTGGCCGCCGAGGACCAGCTTCCCCTTGTGGACGCGCGACGTCTGGGTGTCGCGCATCACGTAGAGATACTCCACCTCGGAGGTGGGCTGGGTCGTGAGGCTCGACGTCGGCCAGACGTAGGAGGCGAACCCGCCCGTGCGCGAGCCGCTGATTTCGGTGCAGCCCGACGCCGAGAGCGAGACCCCGGCCTGGGTGGCCAGGTCATACAGCTCGATGTTCACGCCGGAGAGCGCGGAGAGCGGGCGGCCCTCGGCGAAGTCGCCGAGCAGGCGGGCCGTCTCGCCGAACTGCGCGGTGGAGTACCTCATTCGTCGTACTCCCCCTCGTAGTCGGGCGCGATGCGGGCCACCGTGATGTCAGCCACGGCGCGAGCCGCGAGCTGGAAGGCCTGGTTGATGAGCCGGAAGCCGCCACCCTGGAGGACGAGGCGGTGAAAAAACAGGTTCGACACCTCGCCCGCGTCCAGCTCCTGGCGCCGGAGGAGGTGGCCGGCGCCACCATTCAGGCGGCCGTCCGAGCCCGTGAACCCCGACGCTACGAGCGTCTGGGCCAGAGAGAATTCGTCCACCTCGTACAGCTCAGCGTAGAGCCCGGAGATAGGCTGGCCGGCTGCGCTCGGCGAGTCGAGTGAGACGAACCGGGGATTGAAGGTGTAGAGCTTCTCCATCGTCCCGGAGAAGAGGTTGAAGAAGTAGATCGAGAGGTCGAAGTCGATCCTCGGGTCCACCACGTAGGCAATTCCGGTCGCGAAGGTGGTTCCCGTCATGGGCTGAAGCACGCCCGAGGCGAGAATGAGCCCGGTCATCGTGGCGCCGGCCGTGCTGATGCCGCCCGTCGTGGTGTTCGACCCAACCAGGACGTTCGCAAGGTCGGCCGCGCCCTGGGGATTCAGGCCCACCGTCCCGTAGACGATCATGGACTCCAAGAGGGAGCCCGTCTGCGTGGTCAGGGAGGGCCGGAACACGGACCCGACGCCGGACGTCGTGCTGCCCATGTTGAACAGGACGTCCGAGACGGAGTCGAAGTAGGACCCGAAGAGGCTGAACAGGGCGGGAGCGCCGATCTGGTTGGCCGGGATCTGAATCCCGACCCAGACGCTCCCCGACACGACGGAATACCGATCTCCGAACGGATTGGTTCCGAGGTTCACTCGGACCGGGCTAGCAGGGTTGCCGGCCGAGTTGAAATTCAGCGCCGTCCTCGTCATGTTCCCGCCCGTCGAAGGCGAGAGAGTATCCCGAATCAGGCAGACGATTTCATCCTGCGATTCGAACGAGAGGCCCGAGAGGCCCGAGCACAGGAACTGGATGTTCGAAGTGCCTTCGAGCGCGACGAGACGCCGAGGGGCCGCAGTGTTCGCGCCGACGCTCCGCTGCTTGATGTAGTCGCGCAGCTCGCCGGAACCCTGGAAAAGGGACGCGCCCGAGGCCGGGAGTAGGCCCGACACGTTGAGCGCCGACCAGCGGAACGCCTCGTTCCCGCTCAGCGTCACGGAGAAGAGGTGGAGGCCGCGGCGGACCTCGATGTTCCCGGTGCCCGGAAACTGCGAGGCGAGACCGGCGCCGCGGTCGGGCGGCCGGAGCACCAGCAGGTCCTCGGCCAGGACGTCCTGGACGTACCAGCCGCCGTTGTTTCCGGAGATGGTCGCGCCCGAGAGCGCGACGCGGTCGTTCCGGTTGATCTCGTTCGTCAGGAAGTTGGCGCCCGAGACCTGGACCACCGCCAGGTTCGTCGCGCCCGAGAGCGCCACCACGGACGTCACCGCGGTCGCGCCGATGGTCCGCGCGTCTTGCCTGTTGAGTCGCGCGGCCGAGCCGCCGACGCCCTGGGTGTTCGGGAAGGGGCGGAGCCACTGGTCCGTCGTCCCCGAGAGCGCGTAGATGGTGAAGAAGCCGTTGTTCCCGGAGATGCCCGAGAAGATTTCGACGATGTCGCCGATGCGCGGAGTCACGAGGCCGGTCGTCACGACCATGAAGCCCGACGCGCCGATGCTCTGGATGGCGCGCGTCGTGGTCCGAGCGCCCTCGGCCTGTCGGAATGAGACGCTGGCCACGAGTTAGCCCCGCTGCTCGATGAGGTCCTGGATGCTCCGCTGCAGGGCTCCGCTCGTCGCGAAGACTCGCGCCTCTCCCAGGTCGAGGACGCGGAACAGCGTCTGGGTCACCGCGTTCGTGAAGCCCGCGCCGGAGACCGCGCTCCGCGCGCTCGCGACGAACCCGAGCTGCTGCGGGATGAAGCCCGAGAGCGTCTCCTGCAGGTTCAGGATCTTGGCGTCGAGGTCGGCCGTCACCAGGTATCGCTCGCGCGCGTAGTCGCATGCGGCCTCGGCCATGATGAGCCCGCGCCCGTTCCCGGAGAGCGCCGCGAACCGGGTCATGAACGCGTTGTAGGTCGCGGCGTCCGTCGCGCCGATGTCCATTGCCGCCTGCTGGATCGCGTTGAGGGCGCCGCCCGCCTGGCCGCTGGTCGCGCCGCCGGAGACGAGAGCCGAGATGACCTGCGGGCGCGTGCCGCCGCCCGGGTTCGCGACGAGGAAGGCGAGGAAGGTCTGCTGGATGTCGTCGAGCTGGATGGCCATCCCTACCTCCAGCCCTCGTAGGCGCCGGTGAGTCCGTTTTGCCGAGAGCCCCCGGGCTGACAGGCCCGGAACCGCCCGTTCGGGCACCGCGCCGTCTCGTCCGTCTCGCAGACGCAGGGCTCGACCGCGGCGGGGGTCACACGGCCCCGCGGATGCGCTTGGCCGCGAAGTAGAGCCCGAGCCCTACCGCGAGGGCCGCCGCGCTCGCGAGAGCGAACGGGAGGGCCGCGAGGAGCCGCGCCAGCGTCAGGACCTGGCGGGCTCGGGTGGGGGGCCGCGGGGGTGCCGCCTTTCGCGGCACCAGGACGACCACGTCCGGGGGCTTCCAGAGGCCCGGGTCGGCGCCCTGGAGGCACACGGTCAGGCGGCCGGTAGCCGCGCCCCGAGCGGGAGCGGCGAGACGTCGAACACGCCCGTCGGGACGAGGAGGACCGTCCGGTCGGCGCACTCGAAGGCTTCGAAGACCTCGCCCGTCTCGGGCTCCATCCCCGAGCCGGTCCAGGAGCAGCCGAAGAAGATGGCCCCGCGGAGTGGGAAGACCACCCCGAGGGTCGCGAGGACCACGCCGAGGATGGCGCCGAGCGCGAGGAGCAGGAGCCGTCGAATCACGGGCACTCCGTCTGGCCCGTTTTGCCGCCCATGACGTTCGTGACCGTCACGAGGCAGCGCTGGGCCTCGACGCCAAGCTCGGCGCCGGAGTAGACGTAGATGCGGACGCCCTCCTCGGGCTCCGCGACAGGGATGCGCGTGGGGGCCGGCGTCGCGCTCGCGCGGTAGGCGCAGCTCTCGGCGACATTGCCGACCACGACGCAGAGCGCCGCGATGGCCGCGACGAAGGCGACCATCTCGAAGATGGACTTCAGGGCGACGAGCGCGACCATTCGGGAGACGCGGAAGCGGGCCATAGGGACCTCCTCGGGGAGAGGAGTGGCGCCCGCTCCGACTAGGTGACGTCTGCCTCGAAAACGAGCACCCCGCGGCGCCGCAGCTCGGGCTCGACCTCGGCCCAGATCGTCTCGTGGCCCTTGGACTGATTCTCCTGCTCCGGCGTCAGCTCGGCCAGGGGGGTCGAGAGCCGGACCACGATGACGCCCGGACGCTCGCCCGAGCGGAGAAGCTTGCGGAGCGCGCGGACGGCCGCGACGCCCTCGACGACCTGCGGGCCGGGCTCGCGGATCCAGTCGGCCGCGGCGTCCGAGACCTCGGACCACTCGCGCCCCTCGACCAGGGAGTCGGTCGCGCGGTGGGGCGCGCCGAGGCGCTCCGCCAGCATCGCGCCGAGGGTGGACTTCCCGCGCCGCGGGCCGCCCACGATGACGATGCGGCGACACTCGCCCAGGAACGAGCAGAGCTGGAGGCCCTTGAAGACTCGGGGCTTCGGCTTCGGCATGGCGTAGAGCATCGGCTGGCCGCCTCCGCGGCTTGAGGGGAACCGCCTCCCCCGGGTCGCCGTGACTTCGCGTCGCGCGCGATGAGCCGCGGGGGAGGGCGGGTTCGATGGTGGAGCCTACTCCCCGGTGGTCCGGGTTCCGGCCCCGAGAAGTCGCTGGGCGCGCTGGCCGACCGTCTGGCTCGGGGAGCCCGGGATGCCCGCGGCGTCGAGCGCCGCGAGGGCGCCAGTCATCGCCAGGGCGATCTCGCCGCGCTCCGCCGGGCGGGGCTCGGCCGAGACCCACTCGGAGCCGGGCTGGTAGCAGACGGTGGCGTGGTCCGGGTCGGGCCGGGGCTGCCGGCCGATGATGGAGACCGTGCCCGGGGCCGCGATCGTCCGGTGCAGCTCGCGCCAAGTCTGGCGGTAGCTCTGCCCGGGCTCGATGACCTCGGCGCCGATGTCTACGAGGCGGACGCGCTCGGGCTCGCCGGCCGGCCCGCCGCCGGGCCCGCACTTGATGCGCAGCCGGTGGTAGACGTCGCCGTCCGCGGCCTCGACGTAGCGGTGGTTCTCGATGCGCCCCGCGACGACGTAGGAGACGAAGCTCCAGGGGTGGTCGTGGATGTCGGAGACGCCCGGGACCCGGTGGACCGGGCTCCAGACGTGGAGCCGGATGTCCGGGGTGATGTAGAGCCGGAACATCCCGAAGCCCTGGAGGCTCCAGTCGAAGGCGCCGGGCGTGACGCGCGAGGCGCGGATGATCTCTCGGACGAGCGAGCGCGAGACGTCGAAGGGCTTGGGCATGCCCGGTGAGTGCCGAGCTACGAGAGACAGGTGACGCCCTATCTCGCGGCGTCGGCCGCGAGCCAGGCTGCGTTCCAGGCGAGGGTCCGCCGGGCCCGCTTCGTCCCGACCAGCTCCAGGCTCGGGGGCGCGAGCAGCGCCCAGTTGGCGGTCAGGTTGTGGAGGGTCTCGACGAAGACGCGGCGCGAGCGCGCGGACCAGCGGCGCCACGCGCGGAGCGGGAGCCCGGCCGGTCGGCGCGGGGCGGTCTGCTTCTTCACGAGCACCTCGAATCCGGGTTGTATCACCCGGAAAGTAGGTTGACGGTGGAGCCCGAGGAGGGATTCGAACCCCCACCCTGCTGAGTACGAAACAGCCGCTCTGCTTTGGAGCTACTCGGGCGCTAGCGGACGCGGCGGAGCAGCAGCGCCGTCACGTTGTGGTCGGCCTCGATCTCGGGGTAGTGCTGGCGGAGCGTCTCCAGGAGACCGGAGAGCGAGCGCGCCGCGGGGTCGTGCTCCAGCGTCATCCACCGGGGGTGGACCTGCTGGAGCTGGCACTCCTGCCGCGCGAGCAGCTCGACGCGCCCGAGCACCTCGTCGGTCGCCGGGTCGATCGCGACCATCTCCGAGCCGATGCCGACGCGCCCGCCGTAGCGGCCCCACTTCCCGCCGCGGCGGACGGTCACGAAGACCTCGCCGGGGTGGGGAAACTCCATCGTGCGTCCGGGCGTCCGGACGAATTCGATCATCTCCATCGGGGTCTCCTCCTCGGGTGACGAGAGGGGGTGGCCCGAAGGATAGCAGCGGTGACGCGCCCGGATCCGGGCGATCTTCGCGCGCTCCGCCTCGGCGGCCTCGCGGGCCAGGCGCTCGCGCGCCCAGCGGTCGCGGGTCTCGGGAGAGACGCGCGGGTTCGCGGAGCAGCCGAGGTTGTCGCAGGCCGAGCCCGCGTAGGGGTAGCGGCAGGTGGTGCAGGTCGTCATACCGAAGCCAGGTCCGGGACGAGGGCCGACGCGCGCTCTCCCAGGACGGAGAAGGCACAGCCGTCGCCGATGGGGCCGGGTCGCCAGCTCTCGAAGAGGAGGGACCAGGCGAAGCAGCCGGCGCAGACCGCCTCGCCGTGCTCGGGCCCGACGTCGGGATGGCCGACGACCAGGTGAGGCTCGGCCTTGCCGCCGCAGACGGGGCACATCCAGGGGCGCTCCCGCTTGGCGGGCGGCGCCCAGGGCACCGCGCGATAGACGCCGTCCCGGCCGGTGACCGTGCCGCGGATGACGATCCGCCCGGTCGGGCCGTAGACGCCGAAGTGGCGGTCGGCCGTCCGGACCTCGACCGGCGGGTGGAACACCCGCTCGTCGGGGATGGCGAAGCGGTCTGCAAGCCGCGCGAGGATCCGGCGCTCCGCCTCGGCGTAGTCGAGGCCGCGGAGGTCGTCCGCGGCGAACGGGTGCGGATGGAGGTGCAGGCGGACGTCGAGGTCGAGCGTCCCGATGTCACTCGGCATGGCGCTCGGCCTCGTCGCGGATGGCGTCCAGGGCGCGCTCGTAGGCGCCGAGCCGATGGTCCGACGCCTCGCCCTCGCAGCCGTCGTCGCACTGGCGGTGCGGGTGGCAGAGGAAGCGGTGGACGTGGACGTCCGAGCCCTCGGCCTCGTCGCGGGCGATGGCCGCGCGGGCCTGCTTGACGAGCTGGGAGAGGAAGCGGTCCTGGGTCAGCATCGATGGGACCTCCGTGCTGGAGGGCCGCATCGGCCGGTCGGGCCCGGGACTTGAGCGGGCGCCCCGCCGCGTCACCTTTCCGGACTCAACGGACCCTTGCGCTAGCGAGGTCGGAAATGCAAATGCGCGGCGGGAGGGGGTAGGTCCTCCCCGAGTCCCCGAAAAGGGGACTCCCCCTCGGGGATAGGGCCGAAGTAGGTGTCGCGCGAGCCGTAGGCTGGGGCCACGACACTGCGCGTCGATTTTAGGGATCGGGGGGCCCATGCATGAGCCGTGCCAACACGCGCGCAGCGCGCGGAGCGAGGCGAGGGCGGGGCCCTCGACCCCACATGCCTTCGGCCCTCGATGATCTGCACACATGTGTGAGCATGCTCACACATGCACGCACATGTGTGAGCATGCTCACACATGTGTGCCCGCACGTATGCACATGCGGGCACACACATGTGCACGTGGTGTGCACCTTGTGCCCTATGTGCCCCCTATGTGTGGGGCATGTGGGCACTGTGCCCACATGCTCCCGAGGGGTAGGGGGTGGGTGGGTACGCTACCCCTCCCCCTCGCCGTGGCTACGCAGCGCCTCGGCGTATGCACGTGCCTCGGCTGCCTCCCCCTCCGTGGGGGGTATGGTGGAGACGACGCTCCGGAGGGGGCCACCCTCGGGGCCCGAGACCTCCATCCGCCGGGGCTTCGGCCAGAGGCGATCCATGACCTCGGAGAGCGCCCACTGCTCGCCCCTCATCACCTTGACGTCGAGGAGCCAGAGGACCAGGTCGGCCTTCGTGGCGAAGTAGTCCGGGACGTCGTCCACGGAGTCGAGGCCCGCCGCCGCTGCGACCGTCTTGCGGTCCAGCTCGCTCGGGGTCTCGCTCCAGCGCGCCTGGAACATGGCCATCGTGATCCGGGGACGTCGGCCGCCGCCGGAGCGGATCGCACTCGGGACGCCTTCGCTCGGGTGCGTCATGCGCCCTCCATGACGCAAGAAGTCGAAGTACGTCCGCGTACTTCGGCGCGTTGCGTCACGCGCAGTGACTCGGGTTCACGACGCACTGTGTCGAGAATCCGAGATTTCGGGATGTGCAGCTTTCCCTCGGAAACCCGCG
>Ga0247727_10005301_pt1 | contig 26362 bp, 31 predicted proteins | sample WisWelCaveWW1625_FD_202498 | JGI IMG/M metagenome (GOLD analysis project Ga0247727, IMG submission 202498) | Biofilm microbial communities from Wishing Well Cave, Virginia, United States - WW16-25 | ecosystem: Environmental > Aquatic > Deep subsurface > Groundwater > Cave microbial mat | place...
CATGAACATAGGTCAACGACATTCTACACATAACACTCTTAAAATAAAGGGGGATGGGATGTATCATAGTAGTTGGTGGGAGTGTCGGGACTCGAACCCGAGTTCCAGAGCTTCGGAAGGCTCTGTTCCTATTCCCATTGGATGACACTCCCATCTCTACATCTCTCATTTTGCTGTCTCAACTTTCTCTCGTTGAAAGATGTAGATCGATATGTACTTGGCTCTGTTGTCACCGTTGATCTCGGTTTGCTGTTTGCGAATGAATATTCCATTGTACTTCTGTTCGATGAACTTTCTAGCACTAGCTACTCGTTTGTATAGTTGATCATAAATGCAGCGTTCTTTCCTTGCATCAATTATCCTCTTGAAAAATCGCTCCATGATTCCATGCATCGAGTGCTTGAAGTCTTGTTGTTCTTCCATGTATGCTACAACCTGTTCTATCGTAGGAAAGTTTGCTTCAGTTGTTTGAAGTGTTTGCAACGGGTTCTGAGTGTTGAAAAGCTGTTTGACGAAGGTTGCTAGCTCTGTTGACTTGCCCTTAACAAAGATGTCCTTACGGTTCACCCTTACCTTAAGCTCCATATTCCTATTCCCACAAAGCATGAGAGATCGATATTATTAAACCTGTATGGTCACTAGCGATGTGCCAAAGAGTTACCACGGAGATGATCCAGTGTCAATGTGCCATCAACTTACCAGAACCATTACTATCAATATTTAATAGTGCGTAATCTCATTGTTGTCGCACATGGAAAGAGACAGTTACTCTGATTCTGAAATCAAGCAGATACTCTCCATGAAGAATGTGGCAGTGGTAGGAATGTCGAAGGATCCGAATAAGGATGCGCACCATGTTCCGAAATATCTAATTGAAAATGGTTACAACGTCATACCTGTAAATCCAACAGCCGAAGAAATTCTGGGAAGAAAATGTTACAAGAGCCTGCTTGACGTTCCTGACAAGATAGACATAGTTGATGTCTTCAGGCCTTCTGATCATGTACCACCAATAGTAAAGGACGCAATAACAAAGGGAGCGAAGGTGGTCTGGATGCAGCTTGGTATAAGTAACAACGAAGCTGCACAGGAGGCATCCAAGCATGGAATAAAGGTTGTTTATAATAGGTGCATGCTTGTAGAACACGGAAGACTTTCTCACTGATGTTAGCTTAATAAGAAGAAATGCTCTAGGCATCGCATGTCGAGCATGGAGAAAGTTATTGATGAAATAAAGAAATTGGCTGATAATCTACACAGTAATGGTGTAACTATTCAAGTTAAAGCCGACAAAGAATCAGGAATAATAAAGATCTACGGAGAGGGATCAGATGCTCTCAAGAGGGCAGTCGCAGGTCTTCACGACCTTTCCGAACTTGCCTATACAACGGCGGAGCATCATCCATACTGGGGTATAGTTTACCACGCAGGAGAGATTTCTAGGATTACATTGGAGAAGTGGAACGGTGAGTTAAACAGTGAGGAGTTGGGTGAGATTGAATGGAGAGTGGAAGAGATCAAGGGCACGTTAGAGAGATTAAAACACAGACATGTTGAATAACCATCTGTATGGAAAGTAATGTGATCTGATGTCGTCATTGCATCAGTATTTCAAGATTCTAGAATGTGAATGTGGGTGAAACAATTTAAATAACGATGTCATAGCAAAAGTTCCATGCCAATCAAGATAGGCTTGATAGGTAAAACCAATACGGGTAAAACTACCTTCTTCAACGCTGCAACGCTGCTATTTGCAGAAGTGTCAACCTATCCCTTCACTACAAAGCAGCCAAACGTGGGCATGGGTCACGCTATAACATTGTGCGTGCATAAGGAGTTCGGTGTAGCAGACAACCCCAAGAATTCCTCCTGTCTAGATGGCTGGAGATTCATACCAATTGAACTAATTGATCTTCCAGGGCTGATCAAGGGCGCGTGGGAGGGCAAGGGTCTTGGCAATCAGTTCATATCTATAGCTGCACAGTCTGATGCGCTTTTGCATGTAGTTGATGGATCTGGAAGCGTGGACGCTGCTGGCAGGGTGGCTGAACCGGGGGCGGGCGATCCTGTTGCTGATATCGCGGATATTGAGGAAGAACTTGTCATGTGGTACCTCAAGCTGTTGGAAGGCAACAGAGACAAGATTGCGCGGGCAATAAAATCCGGAATAGAGATGAGCACAGCTATCACCGAAGTTTTTGCTGGTATAGGCGTTACCGAATCACATGTAAATCAGGCTGTAGTTGACTGCAATCTGCAGGACAAGAATTTTGACGAGTACACCATGGACGACAGCAAGGCTTTCGCATGGTCCTTGCGCGATATTTCAAAACCAACTTTGATAGTAGCTAACAAGGTAGATGTTCCAGTAGCCATGCAGAACTTTCAGCGTCTTAGGGAAGAGTACAAGGATATGATGGTCGTGCCAGCAAGTGCAGAAGCTGAACTAACGCTGAGAAGGGCGGAGAACAAAGGGCTGATAAAGTATGTTCCTGGAGACGAAAGGTTCGATATCGTTAAGCAGGATGAACTTAACGACAAGCAGAAGTGGGCATTGAACTTCATCAGGAAAGATATCCTTGGCGAGTACATGCGAACCGGAGTGCAGCACGCAATCAATGTTGCCGTCTTCAAGCTGCTTAGGATGAACACTGTTTATCCTGTTGCAGATGCATCCAAACTTGCTGATAAGCATGGGAATGTCTTGCCTGATATTTACCTTCTACCGTCAGGATCAACTATAGCAGATCTTGCAAGGCAGATACACAGCGAGCTTGCAAAAGGATTGTTACACGCCATTGATATGAGAGATGGATTGAGACTGCCAGTAGATTATCACTTGAAGGATAGAGATGTTGTATCTATAGTGTCTGCTACAAAGAAAAAGGCCTAACCTTTCTTAAGACCAAAGGCGAGTGCACCACCAAAGCTTGCAATCAACGGAAGGTTCATTGTTATGAAGCTAGGCAAAATGAAATTCGCTCCTACATTCTGCAGAAGTCCATTGATGGCCAGTTCGAATTGTTCGTAGTTTACCGTTATGAATTGACTGTATTCCAGATATGCAAGTGTACCAAAGAACACACCAGCCAACACGAGTGCAATCTTGGTTATCTTTTTGAGCGCGAATCCTATCAGAAACCCAACCAAACCTCCTATGGCTAATTGTGAAGCGAGCAGACCAGAGATAAGCTCAAAACTCATACTGCAATATTCGCTAGAGCAAACTTATGCAACCTAGTCAGCCTTTTTTCTCCTACTAATTAAGCCATTTCGAGCTTCTTCCAGACAGTCCTTCCCTTGTGGTCCATCAGCTCAACACCCTTCTTTCTCAGCTCTTCTCGTATCTTATCTGCCTCGGCAAACTTGTTCTGTGCCCTATACTCATTGCGCTGTTTGACTAGACTCTCGATCTCTTTCGCCTCTTCTGCAGTAACCTCGCTCTTCTTCAAACCAAATACAAACATCATTGCATCGAATGATGGTTTTACTGCATTTGCAACATCCCTGCTCAACTTATCGTCAGCAGCATATCTGTTCATTATTCTGACAAATTTTGTAAATACTGTAAGCGCTCTGGCGGTGTCAAGGTCATCATCCATTGCCGATAAAAATTCCTGCATCGATTCGTTTGCAATCTTATTTGCTTCTTCTATGGGTCCTCCAGAACCTTCCGCAAACTCCAACTCGTAGGCACATGTTTCGATGTCTCTCCATCTTGATAATGCATCGTCAAGCAACTGCTGATCATAATCGAGCGTTTTGCGATAATGTCCTGACAGAGAATAGATCCTTATGGCATTCGCACCCCATTTCTTTAGAGCAATATGAATAGGCTCAATGTTCTTCAATGATTTCGACATCTTCTCCCCCCTGATGGTTACCATGCCAACATGCATCCAGTGCTTTGCAAACGTCTTGCCAGTGTAGGATTCTGACTGGGCTATTTCGTTTTCATGATGCGGAAATATCAGATCCTCGCCTCCTCCATGGATCTCAAAAGTATTCCCCAGATACTTGATGCTCATCGCAGAACATTCGATATGCCAACCAGGCCTTCCCCTGCCCCAAGGGCTGTCCCAGAGAGGACCATCATCATACAACTTCCATAACGCAAAGTCCAAAGGATCTTTCTTATTCGGATCTACTTCTACACGGGCACCGGCCTGCAGTTCATCTATTGGCTTCTTCGAGAGCTTGCCATAATCGTCGTCTGAAGATACGTGAAAGTAAACACCATTGCTTGTCGGATATGCAAAACCCTTGTCTATGAGACCCTTCACTAGCGTCTGCATCTCTTGTATGTGCTCGGTTGCCTTCGGGTAGACATCTGCCCTCATTACGTTTAGGTTGTCAAAATCCTCGAAGCATTGACGAATAAATTTCTCCGATACCTGTTTCGGCTCAACGCCTTGTTGCTTGGAGACGTTGATTATCTTGTCATCAACATCAGTAAAATTCTGCACAAACTTTACTTTGTATCCTTTCTGGATAAGGAAACGCCGTAAAACATCGAAAACAATAATAGTCCTTGCATGGCCCAAGTGACTGTAATCATAAACCGTTACGCCGCAGAGATAGATTCTGATCTGGCTATCTGCCGCTTTAACTTCTTCAATCTCTCTGGACATAGTATTGTAAAACTTCATTTAATACCTCTCCTGCAAAACGCGTCCGCAATTTCTGGTTTGTTAGCGATAACAGCCTTCTTGTCTTTAACCATGATTGGTCTCAGGATCAATCCCGGATATTTTTCCATTAATGCTATCAATTCGCTATCACTATAGTCCTTCTGATCGAGTTTCAATTCCTTGTACATCTTGTCCTTCTTCCGCAACGCATCTCCTGCTGATATCCCGGCCATCCTAAGCAGTGATACGATTTCTTGTTTTGTCAACTTCTCCTTGAAGAAATCCCGTAGTTCAAACTCAACCTTGTTCACTTTTAATCGATCTATTGATCTTCTGCATGTTATACATCTTGAATTGTAATATACTTTCACGTTCCTTGCCATTACAGCAAGTAATTTATGTGGAATATTAAGCCTTTGTCGCATTCTATTATAACTTGCAGATCTTGGGCAAACTTCTTTTATGAGCACTCTTGATATGCATCTGTCTGATCTCCTCAACTTTCTTAAGTGGGACATGAAGTTTTTTTACAGTGTTTTTTGTAGAGAGCTTCAGATCAAACAGACAGTGGAGTATATGGTCCAATTCTTCGTATTCGATACCTATCTCCTCCTCCGCAGTATGTTTCTCCCAGAGCATTGGTGCACTCTTCTTATTCAGTATAGCATTCGGGAGATCCAGATGATTCCCTAAGGCTCTCACCTGCGTCTTATACAGCGATGCTATAGGTAGAATATCGGCGCCACCATCACCGTATTTGGTAAAGTAACCTATCAAGAGCTCGCTTCTATCACTAGTTCCTGCAACCAAACAATTGTTTTGATTTGCATAGTAGTAAAGTAAACACATTCTTATTCTTGCAAGCAAATTACCTGATGCCAGCTTGTCAGCAGGTAATTCACGCAAAATATCTGAGTGAATATCAGTCAAATCGATTACACGAAATTGTATATTCAGTCTTTTTGCAAGATCTGTAGCATCACTCACATCTTGCTGGGGAGTTGCGCTTGACCGCGGCATCACCAGCGCAAATGTTCGCTCGCCTGCAGCTCTCGACAGCAGGCTTGCAACAACAGAAGAGTCTAAACCTCCACTGAGACCAAAAACATAACCTTCTCGTCCAGATGATTTCAATTCACTTTTTAACGCAGTAACAATTGTTTTTATGACACGATCATAGTTCAGGCTTGGAATCCATTCTATGTATGATATCATTTTCTTTGGGGAACTTTTCAATGGAAAACATACCTGCAGGATGTATAATATAATTACTCTTCAACGAGAACTAAACGTGATTGCGCTAAACATCTATGTAAAGATCGTTGCCTTTTACCTCAACTGCATATATGTTAAGCTTTACATCCTTCAGGTAGTCCAACAACTTGCCAGTTCTGACATTATAGTTCCAAAAGTGCCATGGACACTCTACTACCTCACCCTTAAGCTTGCCTTCCGCCAACGGACCATCTTGGTGTCTGCACCTAGCTTCAGTAGCATAGAACTTTCCATCTATATTGAATACTGCCACATCAACTCCATTTACTGAGAACTGCTTTCCAGCACCGACTGCAACGCCATCTTTTGGGCCAAGTTTTTTCCATGCCATTTTAGCATGATTTTTATTTATATGGTATATTATGCTTGTGCTGTGAGCAAGGTAGCAGATCCAAAGTTAGCATCAAAGGGTAAACTTTCGCATGAATGGGCAAGTTCGCACATGCCAATACTTGCTAAAACAATCGAAAAATTAGAGAAGAAGAAGCCCTTACACGGTTTAGGAGTTGGTTTCTGTCTGCACATTACTAAAGAAACTTCGGTGCTTGCCGTAGGTGCTAAAAGACTGGGCGCGAATGTTAGCATCTCTGCTGCAAATCCATTATCGACGCAGGATGATATTGCAGCCTTTCTTGCATCACAAGGGATCAATGTTTATGCATGGCGAGGCGAAACTGCACAGGAATATCATGATTGCATTAGAAGTGTAATAAGAAACAAACCTGATGTTATTACTGACGATGGCGCCGATACGCACACAATGCTGCACAGCGAGAAAGAGTTCGCAAAGATCGTTCCAATGGGAGGTACGGAAGAGACAACAACTGGCGTTATGAGGCTGAAGGCATTGGCGGATGAAGGTCTTCTGAAATATCCAATAATAGCTGTCAATAATGCTTACACTAAACACTTGTTTGACAACAGGTACGGGACTGGCCAGAGCACTATCGATGGCATCTTGCGTGCAACATCGCTTCTGTTCGCAGGGAAGAATGTAGTTGTATGTGGCTATGGCTGGGTCGGGAGAGGAGTTGCGAACCGTGCAAGAGGAATGAGCGCCAAGGTCTTCGTCACCGAAGTAGATCCTATCAAGGCGCTGGAAGCTCACATGGACGGTTTCACTGTGATTCCTGTTAAAGAAGCTGTTAAAGTTGGAGAAATATTCGTGACAGCAACAGGCCAGACAGGGATTGTTAGAGGGGAGCACATAGAGACCATGAAAGATGGTGCTATACTTGCGAATGCAGGACACTTTGATGTTGAAGTTGACACAAAATACCTTGAATCTCATAGTAAATCAAAGCGAGAGGTCAGGAACAACCTTGAAGAATACACGTTGAAGAGCGGGAAGAAGGTGTATCTCATCGGCAAGGGAAGGATTGCGAATCTGGTAGCGGCAGAGGGTCATCCTCCGGAAGTAATGGCGTTGTCGTTCTCCAATCAACTGTTGTCGATAATGCATATCGTTAAGAATCATGATAAGATGGCAAAGGCAATACATAATGTGCCAACGGAAATAGATTCTCAAATTGCAATCAATTCCCTAGAAGCAATGGGAATAAAGATCGACAAACCAACAGAGGAACAGATCAAGTACGCAAAGAGTTGGGGATAGGTTAAAATCTAATGCGAAGGAACCAACACAAATGGAAAGAAAGAAGATAGTTGTTACAAGTGCGTTACCTTATGCTAACGGTGAGATTCATTTAGGACATGTAGCATCCACATATCTACCAGCAGATATTTTCACTAGGTATTGTAGGTTGAATGGTCATGACGCAATACACATCTGCGCAACAGATGATTTTGGTACGCCAATATTGATAAAATCCGAGCAGGAGAAGAAGAAGCCTGAAGATTATGTGGCATACTGGAACAAGCGTGATAGCGAGGACTTTGCACGTTTTGGTATATCGTTCGATCTGTTCTACAAGACCAGTTCGAAGGAAAATGTGGAATTTGTGCAGTATGTTTTCAAGAAATTGCATGAGAATGGACACCTCTACGACAAGAGTGTAATACAGTTTTACTGCGAATATGATAAGAAGTTTTTGCCTGATAGGTATGTTGTGGGCAAATGTCCTTACTGTGGTGCACAAGATCAGTATTCTGATATTTGCGAAAAATGTGGCAGGGTACCATCTGAGATACAGAATCCAAAATGTGCTATTTGTGGTAAACCTCCTGTCAAGAAGGAAACGAAACATTATTTTTTCAAACTATCAGGTTTTTCTGACAGATTAAAACAATGGCTGACTGATAACAAGAACCTGCAGACTGATGTGAAGAATTATGTGTTGAATTGGATCGAAGACGGTCTTCAGGACTGGGATATAACTCGCGACATAACATGGGGCGTGCAGATACCTTTGAAAGAAGCAGACAAAAAAGTTCTTTATGGCTGGTTTGACAATCATCTTTGCTACATATCATCCTCTGTAACACACGTGAAGAGGAAAGGTCATGATGGCAAAGATTTCTGGAATTCTGCAGAGATTTATCATTTCATAGGCAAGGATATCGTGTACCATCACTATCTGTTCCTGCCATCGATGCGTATGGGTATTGATGAGGAGTACAAGTTGCCAGATTACATTCCAACTCGTGGGCATTTGATGCTGCAGGCACAGAAGATCTCCAAGAGTAGAAACTGGTACATCAGCCTCAAGGATTTTCTCGACAACTATCCTGCCGATTATTTGCGCTTCTACCTCGGGTTGATAACTCCGTACAGTCAGGTGGATCTAAATTTTGACTGGGATGACTTTGCTGCAAGGATAAACAATGAGCTGATAGCGAATGTTGGAAATTTTGTAAACAGAGCACTGAGCTTCACACAAACAAAGTTCAACAGCTTGGTGCCGGAACCAAAGGAGCAGGATGATGCCGACAAGGAAAGTATTAAGGAGATATCGAAAATGCCTGCAGAAGCGGGAGAGTTGATTAAAGCAAATGAAATCGACAGAGCTCTCAAGAGGATACTGAAGTTCTCTGCACATTTCAATCAATACTTTCAGAAGAAGGAACCTTGGGCAAACATTGAAAGTGCAAACACGTGCATATGCATATCTGTAAACGCTGTTCGCTCTCTAGCTATTGTCTTGGAACCATACATTCCATTTGCTGCAGAAAAGACATGGCAACAACTGAACCTCGTTGGCTCTGTACATGAACAAAACTGGGATTCAGCATCAGATTTAGTAATCAAGCCAAAGCACAAACTGGGTAATATTGAGCCACTCTTCAGAAAGATTGCTGAGAAGGAAGTTGAGGTGCAGAAGCGGAGACTTGGTCATTAAGTATTATTTTAATAAAAAGGCGGTGTATGATGGATATGCGAGCTCTGATAATTGGAAGGTTCCAACCATTTCATAAAGGACATCTCGAGCTTACGAAAAATATACTAAAGGAATGCGACGAGCTTGTTATTGCTATCGCAAGTGCGCAGTTCAACTACATAGAAAAAGATCCATTTACAGCTGGAGAAAGAATATGGATGATTCACGAAGCATTAAAGGAGGGTAAGATAGACCTTGCCAAATGCTACATTGCAGCTGTTGTAAATGACGAAAACAATGCGAAATGGATAAACCATTTGAAATCATTCTTGCCACCATTCGATGTAGCCTACACAGGTAATGCATACGTAGCAATGCTGATGAAAGATTCAGGCATCAAGGTACGCGATGTTAAATTTCACGATAGAGAGAAGTACAACGCTACAAGTATAAGGCAACTGATGCTTGAAGGCAAGAACTGGCAGGAACTTGTTCCAAGATCTGTGGCGCAAATAATAAAGAAGATAGACGGAATGAAGAGAATGAAAGTGATTTCCAAATCCGAGAGCAAACCTCAGGAATGGTAGGCATGAGAGGATTGAGAGCATGTCCCGTCTGTCCAAAATGCGGTTCCAAGAAATTCAAGAAGCTAGAAAGCGAAGGAAAGAATGTAACTGTACAATGTCTGAAATGTGCAAGGAAAATGAAGATATGACGCACTCGATTACTGGCGCCTAATCCTGAAATGTTTTCTTTAATGTTAAACGTCCTTGTTTAGTTGGCATTAAGTAGTTCTCGCATGAAATAAGAGTTGATGATTGAAAAAGAAAGGCGAGGGATTGGCCTGCTGGTCTGCTCTGTATTTGTAGCCGGAGTCTTATCGCCTTCCCTGATACCCTTGTATATTCCTCAAGAAGCATTTGCCGCCACAAAATCAAATGATTTCTTGACATACTATAGTTCTGCCTATGAAATCAAAATCAAATACCCAGCAGAATGGCAGACAATAGAACCTGAAGACGAGTATGTCAAGGTTGTATTTCTCTCCCCGCTTGAAGGCATTTCGGATCCTTACAGCGATTTGGTTATGATACTAATAGAGGATTTACCGTTCAAGATGAAGCTAACCGACTATACTGAATTGGCTATACGCCAGATGAGGGCAAGCTACCCAGATATGCAGATCCTCACATCGGGTCCCGCTACGCTTGCAGGCAATCCTGCACACAAGATAGTTTTCACTGGGACAGTTGAGGACTATGATATCAGCATTAAAGGAATGATGATATGGACTATAAAGGACAAGAAGGCGTACATCATAGGTTATGTGGCAGAAGTGGAGACATATACAGCATACTTACAGACTGCACAAACCATGGTTGATTCGTTTGAAATAAGTAGTTGATTGTAGACCAGTATTGGCGCGAAAATAAATTCATAGATCTACTGCACAAAGCAATTTTTGAAGCATGGTTTTAATACTGTCTATAACAAGGGTTGGGCATGGCAAGGCAGTGGATGGACAATCAGGTCAAACTCGATCCCATAAAGAACGAAACTATTGCTGTAATAGGCTATGGAATTCAGGGGCATGCGCAGGCAAACAACCTGAAGGATTCTGGTATCAAGGTAATTGTAGGTTTACGAAAGGCGGGTAAGAGCTGGGAAAAGGCAGAGAAGGATGGTCACAAGGTTCAGGAAGTTAGCGATGCTGTAAAGAATTCTGACATTGTACACATCCTCATTCCAGATATGGAGCAGGCACGAATTTACAAGCAAGAGATTGCACCTCATCTTAAGAAAGGTAAAGCATTAGGATTTTCTCATGGAGCTGCAATTCACTGGCAGTGGATAGATGCTCCAAAGGATGTTGATGTGATAATGGTCGCACCAAAAGCTCCAGGACAGAGAGTTAGAGAATTATACCTAGAAAATTTCGGTACTCCAGCACTTGTAGCAGTGCATCAGGACGCTTCAAAAAGAGCGTGGGACAGATGCCTTGCAATGGCAAAGGGCATAGGATGCACTAGAGCCGGAGTGTTGGAAACAAATTTCAAGGAAGAAGTTGAAACGGACTGGTTTGGCGAGCAGGTAGATCTCTGCGGCGGTGCACACGCGCTTATACTGGCTGCTTTTGAAACCTTGGTGGAGAGCGGTTACCAGCCAGAAGTTGCATATTTCGAGTGCCTCCATGAGCTAAAGTTGATCGTTGACCTGATACAGCACTACGGAATTACTGGCATGTATAATCGTGTAAGTGAGACTGCTCGTTATGGAGGATTAACGAGAGGTCCTAGAGTGATCGATGATAATGTAAAGAAGAGGATGAAGCAGGTATTGTCAGACATACAGTCAGGGCAGTTTGCCGAAGAATGGGTCAGCGTTTACGAAAAGGAGGGCAAGGTTGCCTTTGAACGTTATATGAAACAACTCGAGCAGCACAAGGTCGAGCAGGTAGGAAAGAAGATCAGGAAGATGATGTGGCCGAAGGAACCAGAAGTTTAATCCTAAATTACTTTCTTCCCTTTAACTTGCTTACATGTTCATTGATGTGCTTGATTATTGTTTCCAGCGGAGTTCCCGGACCAAAGTTTCCAGTTATGCCTTCCTTTTCCAGCAAGGTTTTATCCTGTTCAGGAATTATGCCTCCTCCAACCAATACAATATTAGTTACGCCTTTCTCCTTCAGCATTCTCGCAACTTTAGGAAACAGTGTTGTATGCGCACCGTTCAATAAGCTCATAGCAACAGCATCTACGTCTTCATCAATTGCAATCTTTGCAACCTGTTCTGGCGTGCAGAATAATCCAGAATAGATAACCTCCATGCCAGCATCTCGGAATGCTCTGCACAATACTAACGCACCGCGATCATGGCCGTCAAGTCCTAACTTTGCTACAAGTACCCGTAGAGGCTTCTGCTGTTGCTTTTGCATGACACTCTAAACCTTTCAGGGTCTTAAAATCTTTCTTTAAAAGTTACTTCGTAGTGTTCCTTGACCTTCCACATTAACAAATTTCTTTGCGTTGATTTATTAGACCGATCCACTATAATATTATCATGGGCATAGACTATACGTCTGGCGCCCAGAAAGAGACCATTTCACGACGTAACTTTCTAAAACTTCTTGCTGCTGCAGGTACAATAGCTGCCTTTGCTCCATTCATTGATTGGGGGAAGTTTATGCCAAGTATTAGAGGAAGTGAAACACCCAGACAGAAAGTCATGCTTCCCGGTGGTAATCAAGCAAATGTCAAGACCTTCCCCATTGACCATAAGGAAGTTATAGTCTACCCATTGACTGGCGACAGAGTATTGGATCAGGACGCGTTAAGAACTTGGCAGTTCATAAGGTTGCCCGCAAGCATCGGGGGGAGTAATAACGATGTTTCTGCGTTTAGAGTATTCAGCATGATTTGCCTGCATCTGTGGTGCTTATGGAATTTCAGTCCAGTATATCGGCATCAGAAGACTGGAGAACTCGTTGAAGGGAAAGGTTTCTGTCCCTGCCATGGAAGTGAGTACGATATGCTGAATGGAAAAGCGATAGCAGGACCGGCATCATTTCAATCTCCTCCAACAAACGTTCTTCCCAGACTTGATCTAGAGATTGATTCAGCAGGGTACTTATGGATATTGCCGCCAAAGTGGGATGCTCACGCAAATGGCATAATCGGTTATGGTAGGTTTCTCAAAGAAGCCTAACTTTTATTTTTCGAGCATATCTTTTTAATACCAAATCGCAAAGCACATCTGTGGAGAAGGAATTAGTTGCTTCTTTAATCAAGGGAGAGCGGGCAGCTGTTGCTAAAGCAATCTCGATAATCGAAGATGATGGTGCAGATGCCAAACATCTCATCAAGAAGATCTTCAAGGAAACGGGTGATGCAAATACCATAGGCATAACTGGCCCTGCGGGTGCGGGCAAGAGTACGCTGATAGACAAACTAATTCCTGAATACAGATCTTCAGGTCATAAAGTAGCTGTCATTGCAGTAGATCCTACAAGTTCGATATCAGGGGGAGCAATTCTTGGCGACAGAGTAAGGATGCAGAAGCATGCACTCGACGATGGTACTTTCATCCGTAGTATGGCCTCTAGGGGCGCGATGGGCGGTCTCTCAAAATCCGTTAGAAATGCAATACGAGTTTTAGATGCGGCTGGATTTGATAAAATCATCATAGAAAGTGTAGGTGCTGGCCAGCTCGACATAGAGATTGCAAAGATTGTAGATATTACCGTAGTTGTCTTTAATCCGCAGACTGGAGATGGCATACAGGCAATAAAGGCCGGTTTAACAGAAGTTGGAGATGTTTACGTTGTCAACAAATCAGATCTAGAAGGCGCAAACAAGCTCTTCAGTGATGTCAGAGATTTGATCGGAAACACGGAGAAAAAACCCATGATCTTCAAGACCGCAGCGCAAACTGGCAAGGGTGTGAAGGAGTTGGTAAAGGGTATAGAGGAATTAATCAAGGCAAGAAGTAGCAGTTATAAGGAATTGGAACGCAAGAGAGTTGAGGCCGAGTTGAGGGATATGGTTTTGGGCATTGTCGGACAGAAAGTTTCTACAATGCTTGCTAAGAATAAAAAATATCAGGAATGTATCGATCTTATGGTGAGCAAGAAGATCGATCCTTACGAAGCTGCAGAGGAGCTTGCAGCGAAGATTTTGGGGCGATAGCATGGTAGAAAATTACAAAACAAATTCTGACTTGCCTATAAAGCGGGTCTACAAGAGCAAGGACAGCAAGAAGTACGACAGCAGAGACGCTGAACCGGGAAAGTATCCTTACACTAGGGGCGTTTATCCAAACATGTATCGCGAGAGGTTATGGACTATGAGACAATACACTGGTTTTGGCAGCGCCGAAGAGACCAACAAGAGGTTCAAGTTCCTTCTGGAACACGGTCAGACAGGTCTTAGCTTGGCTTTTGATCTTCCAACACAGATTGGATATGATTCAGATGATCCCCATGCTGAAGGTGAAGTCGGAAGAACCGGAGTTGCAATCAGTTCATTGAAGGACATGATGACATGTTTCGATGGCATTCCTTTGAACAAGGTCAGCACATCGATGACGATAAACTCTACAGCCACTACTTTACTATCATTTTACATAGGCGTTGCAGAATCGCAAGGAGTTCCTCAAAGTGCGTTGAGAGGAACATTGCAGAATGATATACTGAAGGAGTACATCGCTAGAAACACGTACATCTATCCTCCAAAACCTTCCATGAGATTGTTTGTTGATTCTGTCGAATACTGCTCGAAACATGTTCCGCAGTGGTATCCGATCAGCATTTCAGGATATCACATGGGCGAAGCAGGCGCAAATGCTGTCCAGGAGCTTGCATTTACATTTTCAAATGCGATTGCCTACGTCAACGCATGTATAGAAAGAGGATTGAAGGTGGATGACTTTGCTCCTAGATTGTCATTCTTCTTTGTATGCAACATCGATTTTCTAGAAGAGATAGCAAAGTTCAGGGTCGCAAGAAAGATCTGGGCCAAGATAATGAAGGAAAGATATCACGCAAAGAATGCAAAATCATGGCATCTAAGATTTCATGTGCAGACAAGCGGAGAGTCATTAACTGCACAGCAGTCAGACAATAACGTTGTTAGAGTCACACTGCAAGCTCTTGCAGCTGTTCTTGGAGGCTGCCAGTCACTACACACAAACTCCAGAGACGAAGCTCTGGGATTGCCTACAGAGGAATCTGTAAAGATAGCACTTAGAACGCAGCAGATCCTTGGATACGAGAGTGGCGCAACAAAAACCGTAGATCCGTTGGGCGGTTCTCATTATATTGAATATCTAACTGGCAGAATTGAGGAGGAAGTGGAAAAGTACCTGAAACGAATAGAGCGCATGGGCGGCTCGCTCGTAGCTATTGAAAAGAGTTTCTTCCAGGATGAAATAAGAAAGAACGCTTACAGGATCAAGAAGGAAGTTGATGAACGCAAGAGAACCATTGTAGGCGTGAACCAGTTCGTCGATGAGTCCAATGTTGAGCCAAAGATACACAGGATAGATCCAGAGATAGAGAGAAAGCAGGTGCAGAGGTTGCAGGAACTGAAAGTTACTAGGGACAAGGGCAAGGTCGAGCAGGTTTTGTCAAGGTTGGAGAAAGCGGCTTCTGGAGACGAGAATCTTATGCCTTTTATAATTGAAGCAGTGCAGGCTTATGCAACCTTGGGAGAGATAAGCAATGTTTTCAGGGAAGTCTTTGGCATCTACCAGCCAAAGGTCACGTTCTAGGTGATATCATGAGAATAGACCATGTGGCAATAGCTGTGAACAATGTTGAAGAGGCTGTAAAGACATTTGAAAAAGTCCTGAAGATAGACAAGAAACAGATAATGACCGTTGAAAACGAAAAAGTGAAGATGGCCATGCTTCAACTGGAAGATACAAGAATCGAAATTATGGAACCTACAAGCGATGACAGTCCCATCAAGAAATTCCTTATAGAAAAGGGCGAAGGCATACATCACATATCAATTTGTGCTGATGATATTGAAAGCGATGTTAACAAGGCATTGCAAAATGGTATCAAAATATTGGGAGGCATCCGTGCGGGGAGCTATGGAAGGAAGATAACTTTCATACATCCAAAATCGTTGCATGGCGTTCTCATGGAACTTTGTGACCCGCATGAAGAGTAGTGTAAATTTTGCGTGTACTTGCATTCTCTGACGTTCATGGTGATCAATTACTCATAGACGGGGTAAAGCAAGCATCACACGACTGCGATCTAGTAATATGCTGCGGTGACATAACGCCAGCTCATGGCAAGACAATAGATGTGGGAAGGCGAATAGGCGAGTTAGGTGCTAGAGTTCTTGCAGTGCCCGGAAATTTTGAATTGCCAAATGATATGAGCATTGTTTGCAAGGAGCTAGGATGGACAGATCTTCATGGTAAGAGTTTTGAGATCAACGGTATAGTGTTTGCTGGTTGTGGTGGAGGTAATACAGGACCGTTTAATACTCCATACGAATTGAGCGAGCAAGAGTTTAATGATATACTTGAAAGACTGGACACACAAAAGAGATTTGTCCTTGCAACTCATTGTCCTCCAAAGGGATGTGTTGACGAACCTAGGCAGGGATTGCATGCTGGTTCAGAGGCAATAAGAAATTTTGTTGTGGAAAAGCAACCAATGCTTCAGTTCTGTGGCCACATACATGAAGGTGGAGGCAAGGAAGGAAGCATTGGTGATACTAGAGTTATGAATGTGGCAAAGCAGGTCAAGATAATTGACATAAAATAATTATTCTACCATCTTGAGCGTGTCTGAAACGGTAACTATACCAACAACATTTCCTTTTTCACTAACCAGGACACATTTTGAAAACCTGACTAATGGAATCAGAGCCTTTGCTGGTGTGGCAACATCTACTATTGGCGGGGGAGGTTCCATCACTTGCTCCACTTTCATGCTCTTCAGATCTTTTTCCTCTTTCTCGACCATTTGTCTAACTAATCCATCTTCGCTTATCAACCCAATTGGTTTTGTTGTGTCAAATACAGGGACTTGGCTGAAAGAATGTTTGCGCATGGTTTCGATTGCCGTGTGCAGAGAATCAGATTTTGAGACATAAACTAAATTCCTGCTACAGATATCACCTGTGCGCATTGACGACTGTCCCTCAAGCGAACTCAGTACTTCAAAGATCTTTCTAGCAGTTTCATAACTTGGCTTGCACCTGCCAGACTCTATCTGATTTATCATTGAAGTGCTGAGACCTGTCATCGACGCTAGTTTTCTCTGCGTAATGCCTAGTCTAAGTCTTGCCTGCTTGATATATTCTAACCTTGGCAACAATCCCGCTCATCAAATTATCGAGAAATGTACAATATAACCTTAATATCGTATAGCACATTTGACATCACTTGATCTTGATGGCTTTACACTAAACTGGACCACAGCTGATGCTATTGCTAGGCAGATAATTTACATAGCATTCGGTTGAACAGCGATCTATTTTCTTGTCTATAGCCATATTCCTTCTTTGTATTATTCAAATTTCTTCGTTCTAACCTTAATATTATACATTTTCGAAGTTGGCGTGTTATGGGAAAGTATGATTCTGTCAAGCTTTACAGGCTGAAGCGAATCTTGGAGGAACTTTCACAAAAGTCCGGAAGAGGAACCGAACTCGTGTCTCTTTACATGCCGCCGAGGAAGGCCATACATGAGGTCGTAGCAACGCTTAATGAAGAGCGGGGAACTGCATCAAACATAAAATCTGACACAACGAGAAACCATGTTGTGGACGCTCTTACAAAGACCATTCAGAGATTGAAACTTTACAACGAGGCCCCAGAAAATGGTTTGGTTATATTTTGCGGCGCATTACCGACTAACGGTGCTGGCAGCGAAGTTGTGACAATGTACGAAGTTGTTCCCCCGAAACCCTTGCAGACATTCTTGTATAGGTGCGATGACCATTTTCACACTGACATGCTAAAGAGTATGCTAAAGGAGGAGAAAGTGATTGGAATACTTGCTTTGGATAGTACGGAAACTGCGTTGGGTGTAGTGCTTGGTGATAGGCTCGAGGTCGTTGAAAATATGACGTCTGGTGTTGCAGGCAAGCACAGAGCTGGGGGCCAATCAGCAAGAAGGTATGAACGTTTAAGGGAGATGGAACTAAACGATTATTTTCATCGAGTTGGTGCACATGCGAAGTCTATCTTCCTAGATTCCTACAATGTTCAGGGAATAATAGTTGCGGGTCCAGGGCCAACCAAGGATGGATTCTTGAAGGAAGGCTATCTTGATTATCGATTACAGAATATTGTCATAAAAGTTATCGATACAGGTTATGCAGGAAGGGAGGGAGTGCGCGAAGCCCTTGACAAGGCACAGGATGTTTTGCAGGAGTACAGGCTCATAGAAGAAAAACAGCTTGTTGACAAACTTTTCGCAGAAGTGCATTCGGGTAAAGGTTTAGCTTTGTATGGATTGAATGACATAATAAGTGCACTGAAGGGCGGTATGGCGGAATTAGTTCTTGTAACGGATAACATGCACAAAGTTAGACTAGAGATCGTATGCAAAAGGTGCACGACAAAAAATGAAGAGATAGTAGATATGGACAAGCTTATACGGGTCAAACAACAAAAACTTAGTGCGCCTTGTTCCAGCTGTTCCTCTCTTGATCTCGATTCAAATGTGCAGGACATAGTTGACTATCTAGAGGAACTTGCGTTGAAGATTGGTGCAAAGATAGAAGTGATTTCTTCGAAGACCGAACATGGAAGGATGCTTGAGAGTTTGGGCAAGGTCGCAGCAATACTTCGATACAAGATGCAGTGAGATCATAAGAACTCGTACTGATAAAATTTATTTCAACTATTGTATAAATTTCATAAAAAAGTTCTTTGACATGAAATTACATTATACTAATAACAATTTTTTACAGACTAATGTCTGTTCTTGACAACGAGGTAAAAAATCGCTAACGGTGCGATTGTCATAACTAATTACTAACATATTACTAGTGCCTACGGTCATTTCGATAGCAAATGAAAAAGGAGGAGTAGGGAAGACAGACCTGTCCATAAACCTGGCTTCATGTCTGGCACAGGAAGGCAGGAAAGTTTTACTTATAGATCTTGATCCTCAGGCAAATGCAACAAGATATCTGCTTGACGAAGAGTGTGCATTAACCTCTGCTAACCTGCTTATGGATTCCGTAGTAAGTATCTACGATATAGCTATACAAACTCAGGTGCAGGGGCTCAGTCTGGTACCTGGAAGTAAAGCACTGAGCGCAGCTCAGCTGCACCTTGCTGGAGATCCAGATATGCAGTTCAAGCTCAAGCGCAAACTAAGATTCCTTACAAAACATTACGAGTATATTTTAATAGATACGCCTCCTTCGCTAGGAGTTCTTACCATAAACGCCTTGACGGCTTCAAACTTTGTACTTGTACCATTGCAGACACATTACTTTGCGCTCTATGGAATTAGCGATCTGATGGAGACAATTGGGAAGCTCAAGCATGAAATCAACCCTGATTTGGAGCTGCTTGGCATAGTGCTCACGATGTATGACAAAAGAACAAGAATATCCAGAGAGGTCGAAGCCATGGCAGAAGAAAGGTTTAGCGGTAAAGTGTTTGCAACTAGGATACCAGCGTGCGTAAGAGCAGCTGAATCGCCAAGCCACCATAAACCCGTAACTATCTACGCACCAGAAAGTTCGGTTGCTCAAGCATACAGGATCCTAACCCAGGAGTATCTACAATGCCTAAAAGGTTGCGAGATAACCCTCTAGATCAAGATCAATCAAAAACTAGGCGATCGTATGACAATGACCTTAGACCCTTCTTTGAAAGGACTGCAGAAAAACATTCAAGGATACGTGATCAAGCTCAATCCGAAATGATAAAAGTCCAAGAAAAATCACGTGATAGTGTGGATCAGTCTTTGAAAACATATGAAATAAGCGCGGATGAATTCTACATTGACTATGATTCTGATGAAAATGATGACCGTGAAGATCTTTTCTGACTGTCATGTGCATAAAGTACAGACAATCTCAAATTCCCAGAAGCACTTTCCATATGGTAACTTTATGATTTATATCGAGCTTTAGTGTAATTATAGCAAAATGGTAAACCAGCCTGAGGATACGTTTGCAAGTAAGCAGGAAAAGGATCCTGCGTCTTACGTAGATAATGCCATAAGTTCAAGCGCAAAGCAGGAAAGCGTTATCGTCGAGGATGCTGATGTACGACCAAATGACGAGAAAGTTCTTGAGACACTAGGCGAAGATAAATCAAACTATACTTTCAAGGGATTGATGAGAAAACTTGGCATGCACCAGGAAAGTCTTTCGCGATCGCTTCACAGACTCGATGAGCTGGGACTTGTCGAGAAATCAGATCTAGGTTATAGGCTGAGCAGAAAAGGAGAATTAATTTCTGGAAATAGATCTGCTCATGCAAGAATTGCTTATACTCCTCTAATGCAGACCTACATACCTTCTAACATAGATGTCAGCAGCATAGTTAGCAGTCTAGCAGGTAAGTGGTTCAAGAACTTGCGATGGCTGGGAATGCTAGAAGGAGATGTCGGTCATATGCTACAGTGGATAAGCGAAGATGGTTCGTTTCAGGTAAACCTCAGGATAGTTGGAAATTATGTAATCATAGAAACTAATGCAGGCAATGACAAGGACAAAGTTGAAGCGATGGTCTCTGCCTACAAGATATTCGAACACGTATCGAAACTGTACAGCAACCAATACGGCAACGTATCAATGTTCCACGTTGGACATGATAGAGAAGCAAACTGATGTGACCGGTTTTAGAAATTGCTAGTCAACTAATACTCCTTATTCCATAATATATGTAATGACAACAATAGTTGGAATAAAGACCAATAATGGAGTCGTGCTTGCATCAGACAGAAGGGCAAGCAAGGGCTTCTTCATAGGATCAAAGATAACGCAGAAGATCAGCAAGGTAGATGACACACTTGCAATGGCAATTGCAGGACAGCTATCGGACGCAGAATACATGGTAAAGATGGTGAAGGCAGAGCGAACACTTGTAGAGTTGAGAAGAGGATATCCGTTGACTGTTAAAGAATCAGCTAGGATGATTGCAAATCTTGCCTATTCAGGATTGAAGAATTATCAGCCATACTTCGTAGAGCTTCTAGTTGCTGGTGTTGATGCTGCTGGATCACACGTTTACGCTGCAGATATGAGCGGTGCAATCACTCAAGAAGACTTTGCATCGTCAGGTTCAGGATCACCGGTTGCCTACGGAGTGCTCGAGAGCGGTTACAACCAAAACATAACGAGAGAGGAAGCAAAGATACTAGCATCAAAGGCAGTTGCTGCTGCAATTGAGAGAGATCCAGGTTCTGGCAACGGCGTTGACGTTCTGGACATTCCATCGCTGGTAGTGAAGGAGGTAAGATAATGTCAGATCAAAACGTTGGCAGATATCCGTACTTCTATGGCCCGCAAGGAAGATTGGTACTTGTTGACAGCGCGCTCGAAGCAGTTAGCAGAGGTTCAACAACTATAGGAATCAAGACAGAAAAGTTTGCACTTCTCTCAAGTCACATCAAACCGATAAGGCCGCTGGTTGAACCGTCGGAAAAAGTATTTCCAATAGACGAGCATGCAGGCGCAACAGGTTCTGGATACATCGGAGATATTCTGCGGTTAATAGACGAGTTAAGGCTGGAGGCACAGCGTCACAGGGTGACGTATGAAACGCCGATAGATGTTGGTTCGCTTGCAAAGCACATTGGAACATTCCTACACAGTTTCACGATCTACACAGTCAGACCACAAGCAGCATCAGTGTTAGTTACAGGAATTGATCCAAAAGGCATCCAGTTATACCAAGTTGATCCAAGCGGCACATTCTTCAAGGGACAGGGATTTGCGATCGGGCAGCAGGCCGATGCAGCATTGGAAGTGATAGAGCATGATTACAGTGCCGACATGACTGTCGATCAGGCTGTACAGCTGAGCAACAGAGCGGTCGAACATGCACTGAACGAGAGACCCATAGTCGAACACGGAGTAGTAGATGCTGAAAGCAAGACGTTCAAAAAACTCTAACCTTCTTTTTTTTGCGAAAGCCTAAATATTCATTGTTGCAACGTGTTAGCGTGCAGGACATAGCACATGATGAATTTGTTCAAACAGTAATGGAGAGCGAGGACAATTACTTGGTCCTCTTCTATGCTGATTGGTGCCAGTTCTGCGCCAAGTTCAAACCTGTCTTCGAGGCATATCAGGGCAGGTTGAAGTACAAACTTGCGGGTGCCAAAGTAAACGAAGATGACAATCCCTTATGGGACATGTTCAAGCTAGAATCAATACCAACCATGGTTGCTTTCGGCAATGGCGAAGTGGTAACAAGGAGAGATGCCAAGGAAGGCGTAGGGCTTACCAAGGAAGATATGGAATCGATAGTAAAGGAACTTCTTGCCTGATTACTTACCGAAGAATCCCATTACTTGCACAGTAACGAATCCAACACGGTTATTGTAACCATCCTTTGTTGGGTTGATGAGAAGCTGGTGATGTCCCACTGTCAACGGAGGAGTAACGAAGGTATACGAGCCTGTCTTCTTCTTGGACAACTCAACAACTTGGCTGGCGTCGTAGGTTACCCTCATGTCGTCAGGATCGATAAAGTCACCATAATCAACATGTCTGCCATCAAAGTCAGCCTCTACAAAGTTGACAAATATTAGCGCCGTATCTCCTTGTCGATATAGATTTCTGTCTGTGGCAACAATAGTTATCATGTCTATTATTTTTATAGTTATAATCATCTTGCCCGACTGTGACGCAGTATACGTTTCATCACCTTCAAATTTTGCAAATAATGTGACCACTTGACTGATCTGTTGCTTGAAAGTTTCTCCAACTGTCTTTGTCTCCATGAACTGTGCTTCCCATGTAGTCTTGAAAGTGCCATCTACATCGGTGATGGCTGATGCGAGCAACGGTATTTCCGTCGCTTCGAATCTGTAAATGTTTACCGTCGCATCGGGAATAAACTTTCCTTCTTTATCGGTCAAAATACCAGTGAATGTAACAGTATCACCAGCATGAAACGTGGCATTACACTGAAACAGGTTTGTGCATTCTGGAAGTGGATCAAGTGTTAGCTGGGTAGCTTTCGTTTTGGGAGGCTGAGCCACATATACTCCATATGCAGGCATGACAAATGTTCCTAATAATACAATTCCTGTTACGAGTGCCAACAGTTTGTGTAGCATACCAAAACTTCCATGAGAGGATATTATAAGGTCTATGGTCTAATGAGTTCATTATTCCTAGTAATTTAGTTGACTAATTAGCAATTTTATACGTATAATCTACCTTAGTTTGATATCAATCAAACTGTAGCGGTTTGATAAACTTCTTTATCTTTTCAGCAATTTCGTTCAGTTCCTGTACGGAAGCTGTCTTCCTGCTCGGCCATCTTCCCATTTCACTATCATTGTTAAACCTTGGAACTATATGCACATGGACATGCGGCACGATCTGGTTTGCAGCTTCACCGTTGTTCTGCCCCAAAGTGAAACCGTCTGCGTTAACAGCTTCGATCACGGCCCTTGCAATATGCGATGACAAGCCGAATAACTTACCAACATCTTTCATTGGCATATCGGATATGGTTTTGTAATGCTCTTTGGGCAAAACCAGCGTGTGACCAATATTGATCGGGTACTTGTCCATGAACGCAATGAAACCGTCGCTCTCGAAAACCTGCGCAGCTGCGCCTTTCTTCCTGATTATAGAGCAGAATACACAGTCCATGGTTATGCAAAATAATGCGAATCGAGCTTATATTTTTACGTTTAATACATCAAGGTTATTTCAGATACGGTGTAGTAACTGCTCCTTCGGCTGCGGAGCCCACAATGGATGCATACTTGGCCATTACTCCCCAAGTGTATCTGGGTTTCATTGGCTTCCATCTCTTCTGTCTCGCTGCCAACTCTTTCTTTGATAGTTTAACATCAAGCCTGCCCTTATCGGCATCTATACTAATCACATCGCCGCTCTTCAGCAAGCCAATCGGTCCTCCTACTGCTGCCTCTGGAGCAACATGTCCTATCATCAACCCTCTTGTTGCTCCCGAGAATCTTCCATCAGTAATAAGAGCTACCTTTTCTCCCAATCCCTGGCCAACTATTGCAGCAGTTACTGCCAACATCTCTCTCATCCCAGGACCCCCTTTCGGTCCCTCGTATCTTATAACAACAACATCGCCTTCCCTTATCTTTCCCTTTGAAATGGCATCAAACGCATCCTCCTCGCGATTGAACACTTTTACCTTTCCTTCGAATCTAAGATTCTGAACGGATGCGATCTTTACAACTGCTCCATCTGGTGCTAAAGTACCTCTAAGAATCATCAACGTTCCTGTCTTATGAATAGGATGTTCTATTGGTTTCAGCACTTTTTGATCTGCGGGAACTGAAAACCTTACGTTTGCAAGATTCTCCTTCAATGTCCTTCCAGTTGCAGTAAGAACATCTCCGTGCAGCAACCCTTTTTCAAGCAGTTTGCTCATCATCAAAGGCACTCCGCCTATTCTATCAAGATCGAGCATGACGTAAAATCCTCCCGGTCTCACATCTGCTATGTGAGGGGTCTTCTTTCTAATGCGCTCAAAGTCGTTGTATGTCAGCTTCACTCTTGCCTCCCTTGCTATTGCAAGAAGATGTAAAACAGCATTCGTTGATCCTCCTATAGCATTCAGCATCGTAATTGCATTTTCAAACGCCTCGAACGTTATGATATCTCTGGGATTTATGCCATTTTCCAGAAGGTTCATCACGGCTCTGCCGGTTTCAAAGCAAACATCAGATCTTCTGTTATCTTCCGCGGGTGGAGAGGCACTTCCTGGCAAAGCGATGCCTATTGCTTCACTTATTGATGCCATTGTATTAGCAGTATACATTCCAGCACACGAGCCAGCGCCTGGACATGCATAATTTTCAATATTCTTTAGCTGCTCAAGGCTCAGCTGTCCAGAAGCATACGATCCAACAGCTTCAAAGACATCCTGAATGGTAAGATCCTTACCTTGGTAATGTCCTGGCATGATCGTTCCTCCATAAACAAATACAGACGGTAAGTTCATTCTGACCATGGCCATCATCGTTCCAGGTAGACTCTTGTCGCAGCCAGCTACTCCTACCAGTCCATCATACTGGTGAGCATGAACCATCAGCTCTATGGAATCAGCTATGACTTCCCTGCTGATGAGAGACGCCTTCATGCCCTCATGTCCCATCGAGATCCCATCGCTCACAGCAATGGTAGTGAATTCTCTTGGAGTACCGCCAGCAGCTTTTACGCCATCCTTGGCCCTTGCCGCTAACCTGCCAAGATGAAGGTTGCAGGGAGTAGCCTCATTGCAGGTATTGGACACCGCTATGAGAGGTTTGCTTAGATCCTCATCAGTAAGACCCATTGCCTTATACATTGCACGATGTGGTGCTCTCTCAGGTCCCTCTATTGCATTCCTGCTGCGAAGAACTTTCTTACTCATGACGCAGTATTGGATGAAAACGCCAAATAAAAATCTTTTAAGAAATTTTTTTATTTCTTAACTATTGTAAGTATATCTTCGTCAAGCAGCTGATGGGTCACGCCCACTTTCTGTCCTCCGAACTTTACACTCTTACCCCAGACCATGGCATATCTAAAGTCATCCTTCATGTTTCTGTGGATCTTGTTACACACTTCAAGAATTGTAGAACCGTTCCTCGTGATCAGAGGCTCCTTAAAGTCAGGCTCTCCGTTCTTTGGTCGCATGTATACGCGAATGAAGCTAAGCTTGTTGTAGATAGTTTCCTTCAACGCTTCCATGTTAAGTTCCGCATCTGCAGATACTGGCACAAAATCATTCTTTATGCTGCCTTTGACTTCATTTATGAAACCTTGGTTGACAAGATCGATCTTGTTCAAAACAACCAGAGATTCAACGTAGGTGCGGTTCCCTGCCACAACATCAATGAGCTGTTCATCAGTCAGATCTTCTCTAACGATTACACGTGCATTGTGCATGTCATAAACACGCAAGATATCCTTGATCAAATTTTCAGTGATTTTCTTGAGCTTGACCTGTGCATTTACTGCTATTCCCCCGGTAGATGTTTTTTCGATGACAACATCTGGAGGCTTCTCATCTACTCTAATCCCTATCTCTCTCAATTCTTTCTTGAGAAGTTCAGCCTGATTTGGATGGAAAACATCTAAAAGCAAAATTACAAGATCGGCATTTCTCGCTACGGCAAGAACACGCTTTCCTAAACCTCTACCGGAAGAAGCACCCTCGATTACTCCAGGAAGATCTAGAATCTGGATCTTGGCACCCCTATACTCCATCATTCCCGGTATTACGGTCAACGTTGTGAATTGGTACTGTGCAACCTTTGATTTTGCATTTGTGAGGCGGTTCAGGAGAGTTGACTTGCCGACGCTTGGAAGACCTATCAGAACTACCGTTGCATCACCGCTGCGCTTTATATCAAAACCTTCGGTGCTCTTTCCGCCGCCTTTAGTCTTGTTTTTCTCCATCTCTCTTCGCAGCTTTGCCATCTTCGCCTTTAGCAATCCTACGTGATGTTCTGTAGCCTTGTTGATCTGCGTTCTATGT